>JACLAC010000230.1_pt1 | contig 94077 bp, 101 predicted proteins | sample 8027881 | NCBI WGS metagenome assembly JACLAC01 (sample SAMN15725517, study PRJNA655200) | protist metagenome | isolation source: fluorescence activated cell sorting (FACS) single amplified genomes of... | place: Spain: Blaines Bay Microbial Observatory, Mediterranean Sea | collected 2016-01-19
GGAAGCACAAGATTAAGAACAACGTGATCAAGCGGATCAAAGAGAGAAGTCCGTTGCAAGCAATTCCTGAGTCGGCAACCATTCAAAATGTCTTAGGAATGTTATACCCGTCTGTGTTGGGTACGAGGAACCACGCCAAGTATTTCTTGACGGTGATTGGCGACTGTGTGCAGTTGTGTGCGGTCCATTTGATAGGTAGATGAGAGATATATTTATGTAGTTTTATTCGATATACACCCTTTTAAGATCTGCAGCCCTTAGACCTAACGCTGTCTCAGAGTGGTTTTCTATTGCCTGCTTACCGTAGTATGCACTATTGACAAATACGATAGTCGCAAGGGCTAGACCAGTGTATTGTTTTATGTCGCCCCCTGCACGTATCGCGTCTTGGAGAATTAGCGATGCAGCAAATGTGCCACCAGGCATCCTTATATATGGATTGATGTACGAGTAGATCTTCTTTTGCGTGAGGCGCATCACTCGACCATTCTTCACCAAGGCCAATACTGAGTAATCGATCATCCCTGGGAGACCAGTGCAGAAAAAGTAGAACACCGATACGGATTTGTGCGTGTTGATGTAGCAGAGTGGGGTGCATAGGAATACTGAGAAAAAGTGATGTATCCAGTCTGCCCTTCTCAGAGGGAAAGCCAATATGTGATATATGTGAATAGAGAGAGCCATAGCACCGGCTGCGTTATGGGTCAGGGGTTGGTGAGAGGTGCTGTGATCCATTAAACAATCGATCACGTCGCCTAGAGTAAATGCGGTTACCACGGCATTGGCGGCTGCATGCAACTGAAACCACCTACCTTGTATATTGCATGCGCGTATCAGACAATCTAGACACGCGATAGCTGTTAAACTTGCAACGTTGTAAGCGAGGAATATCCAGAACACTTCCATTGTGTATATTAATCTAAGCGAACCGCTAAGCGGGTTTGATAGATTAATAAATATAAATTCTGACGCGGCATAAGTATTTAAAGGTTCAATAAGAGAGTTAGATATAATGAGCTCGTCTGGCACCAACAATATCCTTGTGCTTCAAACAGTTCAGATTGCGCCTTTTCGCACTCTGATGACGGCCCTGAAGGATATCCTTCTGGAGACCAACATTACCTTCAGCCCCGAAGGTATCAAAATTATCAATATGGACAAGTCACATACGATTCTTGCCCATTTGTTCCTTAACGCTCAGAACTTCGAGTTCTACGAGTGTTCTCAACCTAAGATTGTTATCGGTGTGAATATGTTCCATCTGTTCAAGCTAATCAACACTATCGACAACGACGACACATTGACCATCTACATCGAAAAGCAGGATTACACAGATGGTATTGTACAGTACCTGGGATTGAAGTTCGAGAACGGTGACATCAAACAGCAGAAAATCCAGAAGCTGCGGCTTATTGAACCGGACAGCGAGGAGTTGGATGTTCCGGACGTGAAGTTCTCGTCCATCCTTAATCTGCCATCTTCTGACTTCCAGAAGATCATCAGGGACCTGTCGTGCATTTCAGACAAGATCGAAATCAAGTCTGTTGCCACAGCGGGAGGTGCCGAGTTGATCTTCAAGTGTTCAGGTGGCTTCGCACAAGCTGAGGTAAGAAGAGCTGAGTCTGACGGAAGCATGACCTACCTCATGAAGCAGGATTCGAATAAAATAATTCAAGGTGAGTTCTCCCTTAAGAACCTCGGTTACTTCATCAAATGTACAAACTTATGTAGTCAGATCGAGATGTATCTAGAGAACGATTTGCCGCTAGTTGTCAAGTATAATGTCGCGTCGCTGGGTGAGATCAAGCTTTGTCTTGCTCCTCTGCCTTCTTCGTCGAACTAAATCAATTAATAAGAATGGTTACTAATTGATTAATATTCAGGATTATGCTTCTTGAATAAGCAGCCCTGGGGTGATATTGATGCAACTTCTGCGATCTTCTGAGGATTCTGGTGCTCACAGTTGGCCAACCATACCTTGATGATACAGAAGTTCTTCTTTGGAGAAATCGTGATTCCGTTGATGCTGGGACGAAGTCTGGAGTCGGGGGTAAGAGTTTCACCCACTAGCGTATATGATAATTGTTTCCAGGTGTTTGTCACCATCTTGTTCGAGACCTTGTACGAGAAACAACCGCCTTTCCTGTTTCGCTCGTCCTCCCATGTCGGCTGAATGCCTTCCCGCATCAGGAATAGCATACAGTTCTTGATCATTTTCTCGGGGAGGGTCTCACAAAGTGCCAATGCAGCTTCGACGGTGTTGAATGTGAGGATCTCTTTGTAACTCTTTACAGTCCAGTCTGTGTCATGTGGGAGATGAGCCCACAAAGTCCAATTATCATATAACTGGTGGTATTTTGTCGCTTCCTGCGTTGAGACTGCTTCCATCGGTGCTACGGAACTCTCCATTATGTATTATAGTATCAATTTTTTTCTTATATCCTTTAACTAATCATTCTTCTTCTGAACTACAGGAGTGGATGTCCATCTGTAAAACGCCCCCATTCCCGGCCAACTACTATCCCCTGCTTCCACAAGATTCACTAAACCAGCGTCACTAACCGGATCCTCTTCCTCCTCGTCATCTTCGTCGTCAGCTTCAGCACCTGGCACATTTCCGCTAATGTTTTCCTCCAGACAGCGAGCATCTTCATTGTTCGAGACAATAGTAAATCCACTAGCACACATCAACACGTACTGATCTTGGCTCACAGTGTATTGATTAAACTGATCGTCAAAGAACATCACCGTATATTTCTGATCCGGCTCCATAACTTTGCTGTGTTTGCGTCTCAACCAATAGTCAATAAAGATCCTGTCAAACAAGACGTTTCCTGCAATAGCATAATCCTCCTTTCCAAACTCGATCTGAAACTTCTCCTCCGGGCCTTCGAGAGTAACACATGGCGTCTTGATCTTCGCATCGCTGAACTTGAAGTTATCAGTGACCTCTTTAAGGGACTCGAAACGGAGCACATAGTAGTCCATTTTATCCTTCACAGGTGCTCTCCATTCGTACAACACCATATCGTAGTCACACTCTTTCAGTGCAGGCGGAATGTTCATAAAAGGTACAGTGATCATCGTCTGGCCGTCTCGAATCAGTCTCACATCCCTAACCTCTTGCATAGGCCACAAGGAGTGCTGGATTGGCTGAACGATGTAAGAATTAATACCAGATGCCAACCATCCGATGCGCATTTTCGTAACGGTGCGTACCTTCAGAGCAAACCATCCGCATCTAACAAGGGGTTCTTCTGCCGCAGGAACGGCATGAATAACTCGGTTGTATATCACTGTCATAATATCAACCGGTGACCATATTTGGTCTTGCCACCATAGATAGCAGTACAAGACTGGCCACCACCACATCGAGTTAAGAAAGTTCGTAATAAAACCTAGCATTTACTGATGATAGATAAGTTTTATTTAAACCATTTATCATCATGTTTGAGACAATTTTAATTGTAGTGATTCACCTCGGAAGGAGTACCACTCTTGTAGTCATCTGGGTCATATTTCTTGTCTTCATAGGTCTTTCTTGGATCATTCACTACAACAACTTCTTTCTTCTGAACCTGGGTGGGATAATCCACGGTATAGTCTAAAGATCCAGAAGATGGTGATAGACCGAACACGAACAACAAAAGTGATGTTATAACGGTCATCATGATGAAGGGTACAAAGACGATGAACCAAGATATCAGGCCTAAACCGCGCTGGCATAGCACATTAAGTGCTATGGAGAACACGATCATCACGACAAATTTGAAGAAGGCTGTATTGTACATATTCTTGAATATGTCGATAATGATTTGGGTAAGTGAAAAGGCTATATATAAAATGGCCGGTGGGCATAACTGTTCGAGAACCATATAGTATAATCTAACATTTTAACTTCATTCGAAGAAGATCGGCTCTCCATTTTGGAATTCTCCTACTTTCTCCCCGATGTCTTCATCATCCAATATCTTATAGATGTTGCCATTATCCTCATCATTCGTGTAGTAAGTTGGGTCATCAGCGCCTTCCAGCTCCACAACGAAGACCTCTTCTTCCTCATCATCGTCGGCCGCCGTATCTGACTCAGGTGCCTTCACTTCTGGAACAGCAGCTCTTTCGACCTTCGGAACATCCGGGTCGTCGTCGCTCTCGGCTGCTTCATCCTCATCCTCTTCATCTTCCTCTTCCTCTTCATCTTCCTCTTCATCTTCCTCTTCATCTTCCTCTTCATCTTCATCTTCCTCTTCCTCTTCATCCTCCTCTTCATCATCATCTTCGTCTTCCTCTTCCTCTTCATCCTCCTCTTCTTCCTCACCCTGAATTACTCTATCATGTTCGGTTTTGTCCCATTTATTTGCAACTGCAGTTACATTTCCCACAGAAGTCTTCTCCTCATCACCGCCTGTGGTTGTAGTAAGCATCGATTTCGCCTGAGACCAAACCTGCCCGGCAGGTTTATTTTCTGGCACGGTAAATGACTGCAAATCCACTTCCGCCTCCTCATCATCATCATCATCGTCATCCTCTTCATCATCCTCTTCCTCTTCATCATCATCATCATCGTCATCATCATCCTCATCTTCTGATACATCATGCACAGTGGATGTGGTTAGTGTCGGCTTGATAAATGAAGGCTTACTATACGGCGAATTCTCACTCGACTTCTGATCGAGATTTGCCTCCTTATACACCTCGGCAACCCTACTCGTCGCGTCTTTATCCTCATCAGTTTGTTTCTCATGTACATGGAGCTGCACAGCTTCAACTGCGGTATTAGCACTCTCAAGCTCAACGATCTTCTTGCGAGCACAGGTCAGCTCGAGCCTGAGCTCGGCATTTTCGGCTATCAGCTTCTGAAATTCTGGTAGCTGCTTAAGCACAGAAGATACAACCGCGTATTGTTGTTCATTTTCACCCATCTTCTTTATCCATGGTGATAAAGTATTTTTGATTGTTGTCTGAAAGCCCTCATTTAGCGTTTTAACAATACCCTCTAGTACATCAGGCGCAGTGGTTTCGATTTCTGACCTCATCATTACATTGAAGACACGCAATTCGTTTAATACAATTTAAAAAATACTATAATAGATACAATATGAGCGAAGCAGAGAACACAACTCTTACACAGATGGAACGTCATATGTTGTATCTCCGTGATATCATCATGCGACAAACCGACTATGATGAGGAAACAGCCGACAAGAAGCTAGAAGAGCATAATAAAGATGTTATAGCAGTGATACGGGAATACATGGGTGCTCCATCGCTTGGTGGTGGCCATCTCCTCGAGAAAACACCTGTCTCTACCAATCAAGCCATATATGGAGAGATACGGACGATGATGGATGACGCAGCCGCTTCTTATCGTGTAAAGAAGGAGCTCGAAGAACGCCGTGAGGCTGCTATTGCAGCTATACAGCAGGCACGCGCACAGGCGGCAGCGAATTTGCGGGAAAGCACTGAAGCCGTTACTACTAAGTCATCTGATGACAAAAAAGAGTAGATAGATTACTAATTGATATAGTAATCTATTTCAGATTAAAATTCTCAGCCAGAATGTCCCCCTTCGACTGCTTAGCGCGGCGTCGTAGTTTATATTTGGCAGACGGAATCGCCTTCGCATTGAGCACGAAGTCATCATTATCTTCATGCAGTTCTGGTAGAATCCGTGTTAGTGGCTTATCAACAATCAATAAAAGACGCTCATTCTTCAATTGTTGTCGATATTCCTGAATGGTAAGGTTACCATAGAACTTGTCCAACGTGTAATGCGGGTCCGGAGCAGGCTTCACGTTCTTGGTGTAATCATAGATTTTGCAATAGATGTGGTTCAACATATGATATCGCTCAAAACGTGTCGCATTATCGATGTTCTCTTTAAACAAATGTGCTACGGCACATTCGGGGCTGCAGAAGCAACCATAACAGTGATACGAGTGATTCAACTCGTACTGTGGAATATAGATTGGTGGATTGTCAAATTCACATGAACACCAGAAACAAGCGGAACGTTTGTCTGAGATGTTGTTTGTATGGAGGTTGATGGCTAGATCTCGAAGCTTCTTCCAGATCACCTTCTGATTATCATCTTGATCCGAGTCAGTACAGACAGTGCTATCACAAGACTCTGTTGGCTGACGGACAACATCACTGTTCTGTATGACTTGAAATCCCAGATCACACCCCTTAGCCTGTTCGAACTGGAAAGTCTCTACAGGATTGACAGTTGGATCATATGCCATAGACGAGAAAAACTCACTACTCGTCAAATCAGAAATGGAACAACGAAGGTGCAGGATGATGTTCGGTTCAGGAACAGCTACTGCTTCGGGTGGCGCACTGGTTGTGATGATCTTACCACCCTTAGGTTTTCTGCCGCGTTTTTTAGGTTGTTTGACTGCAGTTGTGGTCTCAATAACAACATTATCAGTCTTTGCTTTTCTTCCTCTCTTCCGCTTGGGAGGCTGAGTTTCTTCTACCATTTACACAATATTGTGATTCTGAATTTAAACTGTTTTAGTACATTCTTAAGCCGGGATATGCCTCTGGTAACATCTTCGACAAAGTGGGATATAGTTGTCTGTTCCGATGACCTGTTGTTCTACCTCACTTGTAAGGCGGTGTGAGAAGATAGCTGGTGCTTTTCGGCAGTCCCCGCAGAAGGAATGAAGCTTCGTTACCTTATCACAGAATGGTATCAGTTCATTCAGCCACGTTCCAAACGGTTTCCGAGTGAAGTCGCCGTCAAGTCCGCACATATAAACCTTCTTGTTATGGACCCCTACTGCCAATTTGACCCAATTGACGACATCTGGAAAGAACTGTGCTTCGTTCACAAGAATGACGCTGGCATCTTGAAATTGTTCTGTCACCTCTCCCTTCTCTAGATTCGATATTTCCGCCAATGTCAGCGCTCGCGTGCATGGTATTTCACGCTTGTCGTGGGTAGATATGGTATTTTCTGAGTACCGCACATCACCGGCGTAATTCACTGCCAGCATAGGTACTTGACAGAACTGAAACTGTTTATGTAGGCGCAGCAACTCACTCGTCTTCCCAGCCCACATGGCGCCGACGAACAACTCAAGGTAGCCTATTTCTCCTTCCATTATTATTGATCCGGCCATTATCATTAAGTTAGATTCAATTATCCACTAAATAGTGCATACTAAAAGATAATAAACACTTTCAAATATTACCTCTTAATGACCAGTAAGAAGAATAGCCCATGGGTTGAGAAATATAGACCAACGAGCTTTGACGGGATCGTGCTTGATCCTGTCAATCGAGTCATCATGGAACAGATTCTCCGAACAAATTACTTCCCAAATCTTTTGTTATATGGACCACCTGGAACTGGGAAGACAACAACAATTATCAATCTAGTCAATAGCTTCCAGGTGAAGCACAATCAGAAGAACAGCGGCCTGATGATCCATCTTAACGCATCGGATGAGCGGGGGATTGATATCATTCGTAATCAAATCAATCTGTTCGTCAATTCGCAGACGCTGTTCCAGAGAGGAACGAAGTTTGTCATCCTAGACGAAGTAGATTACATGACGAAGAACGCACAGCACGCCCTCAAATACTTGTTGCGAGGAGTCGGTGGTAATGTTCGCTTCTGCCTAATATGCAACTACATCACGCGTATCGACGAATCGCTACAAAACGAGTTTATGAGACTTCGGTTCAATCAACTTCCCGAAAATGCAATTATCGACTTTCTCTCACACATCAGTACAGAAGAGAAGCTAGGATTGAGTAATCAGACGCTTCGATCGATTCAACAGCTTTATAGGTCTGACATTCGAAGCATGATCAATTACATGCAGTCAAATCAGAACCTTATCGGGGAACAAAAGGTTATCGGGAGAGACATATGGGGGAATCTTACAACACTATTGGAAGATCCGGACTCGGTGTCTGCTGCGCTCGGATACATCGAGGAGATAAGTTGCACGTACAACATCGAGATCAAGAATCTCGTGAAGGACTATTTGAACTATATCATCAGGTATAGGTCAGACTATGTTACTATGGACTTCCTAAAGTTCGCTGAATTCGTGATGCATATGCATGATCCGAAAGTCGAACACGTCAAGAATTACTCAGTGATGCGCCTCCATGGTCTTTTCTCCTCGTAGTCACCCAAGCGCTGTAGCAATCGGGCATTCCAGCTGTTAGGAGGTGACGATTTGTTGGGGTCGAAGAAATTTTGCTTTAAGCTATACTCAGTCGTAGATGCATTATTCGGCGAATGCATTGGTATTGGAATTGGGGCGGTAAGCCCAGGAACGGCACTCGGTGACGTGTTACGATTGATTTCCATGATTTATGTATATCTAGAAAATAATTGAAACAGATATACTTAAAGAAAATATATGCAAATACACAAGATGACGTCTCAGATGCTAGATATCGAAGAAGCCTGGTCCAATTTCTGCGATGGAGAATACGATATACTCCCTCAGACATCCGGTGGCCAGCAAGAACAATCCACAGTTAGTCCTAAATGCAGCGATCTGTATATATCGACAAAGACCAAGATATCATATCTCAGTCACCCAATTCCACTGAAGGAAACCTTCTGGAAAGTACCAGTGATTCCTTACCATTCCCAAGAAGAAGGTGTTACCAAAAAGCAAATGAAGTTCAACAGCGCATCGCAAGAGGATTTGGATGTGATCCACACGGCACTAGCGAAAGACCAAGAGAGAGGTGGGCGCCATGTCGATGAATATGTAATTACTCGCATTGTGAATCCAGAAGGCAGAATCAAGTTCAAGGATGTCAGAAAGATCAGCATTGGTCTTTGCAAGAAAGACATCACCAGCTACAGGTGCAAAAAGAAGAGTGCGTTCTACAACTGTTTCGTCGTGATCATGAGGTTACTTCATGAGGGGGCATACAAGGAGATACACGTAAAGGTCTTCAACACAGGAAAACTCGAGATCCCAGGCATTCAGACTCCCGAGGTCCTGCAACATGTACTGACACTACTCACTAATATGCTTCGCCCGCTTGTGGATACAGAGCCACCGCTGACGTATTTGCGAGGGAAGAGCGAGACTGTGTTGATCAACTCGAACTTCCATTGCGGATTCTTCATCAATCGGGAGAAGCTGTTCGATCTCCTGAAATACAAGTACAATATCAATAGTGCTTATGATCCATGCTCGTATCCCGGCATTCAGTCAGAGTTCTTCTTCGATCCTGACATGGAAGTTCAGACAGGCCAGCAACCATCAGCGGAATCGAAGAAGAAGGTCACGAAGGTTTCGTTCATGATATTCAGAACAGGTAGTGTCCTCATTGTCGGGAAATGTACCGAGCAGATTCTCGATAAGATCTACGAGTTTCTGAAAGAACTGTTGTTGGTGGAATACCACAATATGGGTGGGGCGCTTGTTAATAAAGACGATACTGACTCACAAAAACAAAAATCTCGCAAAAGCAGAAAGAAGACACTGACGATTACGTGCCCTAGTTCGTAGCGAGGAGCCAATTCACAAACCGTAATGGAGTGTAGGTATTTTTCAGCTCGTTGAAATCACTATTACCGATCTTCAAGTTCAACTGTTCGATACTCATTTTACGCTTTCGAAGTTTCCTTGCAAGAGTCTCGACTATCGGAATGTTACTAGTATCTTGCGAATCTAAGCGCTTCTCGAGATGCTCCAACACTGCAAGCTTATCTCCGTAGGCGGTTTCATCACCGGCTAAGGCGAGGTTCAGCAGATTCTGTGACAGCTTCCCAACAGCTTTCTCAGTTTCAGTAATCAAAGAGGATTTCATCTCTGGATCGCACTCCTGTGTCTGGATAGCCAAACACAAGCTGCGGTTATAGACACCCAATAGCTTATCAATGTTCGTCATGATTTGGCTGGATGAGATTTCCGAGCCGAACTCTTTTCTATACTCGTTGTTTATGTCGAATATCGTCTTTTTATACACAAACAGTGATGCGTCTTTAGAATTCAGCTGAAGGAAACTGTGGTTGTCGTCGCCAATCTGCCCAATAAACTCAACGTAATAATAAAACGATTTTTGGCAATGGTGGTATGTAAGAGGAAGGTTCTTCGTATAGAGTAGTAGAAGTCGAAACACATGAGTTATAGTGTCGATTCCTTTACATAGGATGTACCTATAGTAGATTGGATTCCGAATATAAATCCCTTCAGCACATTGTATGAGGTACTCAGTCACTAACCCAAGATATTTGGCAAAAATCTCGGATGTACCACATTCGAAATTAGCCTTATAATTGTCGGTATTCTGCAGCGCGTGTGTCATCTTGTACTTATATCTATGACTCATTTAAATATTTTTACAGAGTATAAGTATTTAAAGCGTTTCACCAACGTAATTATATAATGAGCGAACAAAGTAGTCAGCAATATGCTTTTCCGAGCAGTCAGTGCCTACAGCACTGCGTTAAGATCGCGATCGTTGAAGACAGACCTATTATGATGGACTATTGGGCGGAGTCGCAAGATAAAAAAGTATTGATTGGCGTCCGAGACGGCGGCGAAAAATTGTTGGTGAAGAGTGAAGACGAATACACATCACCCATCACCAAAATCTACAAGGTTGAAGGTGAGTATATCATCGTCACAGAGAACTCATTGTACATTGTCTCAGCTGAGATTAGTACGAAGCGTATCTCGTAAATAAAAGTACTTCCATAATGTAGATAGTACTTTTATGTATCATTGTAAAACCGCCTAGGCCTTGATTATGTTAGAGAACTCGACTGCGTTGCATACAGCCGCATACTTCACCTTCTTGCCGTCGATCGTGCAATATTTGCTACGTGGGTCGAAGAACGTGTTGTTAAACATTACGAACGTCTTTCGCCCCTTTTGCTTTTTAAGACTAGCGCGAATCGTCTTCATGGTTTCTTCACTGAGCGCTCCCTTATACCCTCTGGCTCCATGGATGCGGAGGTAAGTGAAATCTGTTGTCCTTGGTGGAAGATTCAGTCCTCCTGGCATGGTTCCCATCCATTTTGTACCGGTCTTCTTCTGAATATAGGTTCCTGCAACGCACCATTTGAGTGCTTTGAACACTTTATATGTTTCCTCACGAAACCAGCTCTCATGTCTAAACTCGAATGCAATGCGCAGGTTCTTGGGTATATAAGCTTTCATATCTACGATTCGCTGCAAATTCACCGGATTGAGAGCAAAGGATGGCGGCAACTGGAAAAGAACACAATGCAACCTGTCGCCTAAAGGCTCGATCTTGTCCCAAAGCATCTTCCATGCCGACTCCACGTCCTTGAGACGTTTAATATGGGTAATGTATTTCGAAGCTTTGATGGCTAGACCCACATGGGGAGGAAACGCCTTCCACTTCTCAATGGTCGCTGCGCTCGGAAGACGGTAAAATGTCCCGTTTATCTCAATACAGTTGAGACACTGAAACTTCAACCACTGGCTCTGCGATATCATAAACCCAGATGTCCCTATCTGGTACTTTGCGTCTGCTGTTCTCGGGTTACATTGGATAGTAGCTACAGGAGTGCCTCCTCTTCTTCGAGTCTTGCGACCTCCAGCACGTCTATTTCGCCTTGTTTTCATTATATTAAACCAACATTAGTTTATCATAATGAGTTATTTGGAATCCGTGAATTCTTGAGCATACTTCATGGTGAAGAGCTTTGCATTCATATCATGATCAGTCTTATTACTCTTCAAGAGGTCCGCAATATCAGGCACAAGGGGATCATCTGGATTGGGATCGTCCATAAGCGAGCAAATACTTAGCAGCACCTTGCTAACTGTCAGTGCAGGACTCCACTGATCCTTCAGTATGTCAAGACAAATACCACCACCCGAGTTGATGTTACAATGATATATCCGCGTCAAGAAGACCACCTTTGGAGGCTTGAATGGGTAGTCACGAGGAAATTCGATCCTAAGGTAAAACACTCCCCCTTCGTATGGGCTACCAGACGGGCCCATGATCGTTGCCTGCCATCTGTAAAGGTCTTCGCCTTCAGGGCCTGCCGAGCAGTTTGCTGGTGGGTTTTTGGTTATCTCTTTGAGTTCTGACTGAATGCGTTTTGTAGTGGCCATTCGTTCTTGATATAGTTTTGGACGTTTCCTTATATCGTTTGTGTTCAATTTATGAATCCACAGCTCATCGGCGGCGAGTCAATTTCTTCCCCTTCTTTTTGTTTCTCCCACGAGAATGCCTCTTTTTCTTCCCTTTATCTGACGTGAAGACCGTCCAGGGCTGTTCTGGTCTGTCCTTGAGGTAGGGCTCTTGGTCTGCCCACTGAATGTTCCTTTCACAGAATATCTTGGCGACGAAAGGCATTCCACATGAACTACCCCAACGAGCAGCAAGTCCCATCTTCTTCGCGAGAGTACTATCTGTGACGATACCATCCATGGCCCCTCTCGGTTGATAAGGCTTCGGTCTGGAGGGGTCAGACATGAAAGCACGGTCATCAAGATCATAGTGACTACAGCATGTTCTCGAACATGGGTTAATCTTGTTCAAATACACATCGTAGTGGTCACCTAGGATTCTCTCTCCTACCTCAATGTCTATCTTACCTTTATACTCTTCCATAAACTGAGTCAGACGAACACGGCGGGCTCCCTGATGCCTACGGATGTCGTCGTATCCAGTGTTTGAGCACTCTAGATTCCTGATTCGCGCGTCGATAGGTGCATTGAATCCTATGAAGTACCCGTTCTTCTTTCTCTCCACTTTCACATAATTAAGCCCCAGTTCAATTCTCATGATCGTGTTGTTACGCGTATCTCCCAGAAGCCATGAGTTAGCATAGTCTCCTCCGTTTCCTGTTGTTAGCATATCCAGACAATCATCGAGTGTGTTTCCGTACTGCATCGCCTTCCTAATACGGCAACAGATGGGATCGCGAAGCACAAACTTGCTGAATCCACCGATCGTTGTCTCTGTGCAGATCAGACCATTACTGGTTACGTAGTAGTCGGTGCCACTCGCAATGCACCCCGGTGCGGTCTGCATGATAATAGAGTTCCCTTTGTCGGGCTGAATCTCCAGCATCACGTTACAGTACTGGGAATCAATGAAGTTGTCGAAAGTGTTATGACCACATACGATCTTTCCATCCTTGGTATAGTTACCCACCGCGATGAAGCCGGTGCAACGATCCTTGGCACCACCTTCTGCAGAACCAATTGTTGATCCCGCTCCACTCGTCGAACTGAAGATGTGACCGTACTTCTTGTTGAGTTCTGCATCTTCTTTAATAAGACGTGGAAGATGACCCATCATGTAGTCAATGGAATAGTAGCAGTTCCACGTGATAATATCGTTCAAAGTAACGCGCGCACCTTTCGCGTTTGCCCCGTTCGCTACTCCCCGCATCTCCTCGTAGAACTCATGATAATTGTTACGTATAGTCTCTCCGAACAAGGCAGGAATTACATCCGAAAAAAACTCACGGCTCAAGCCATATGTATCCATGAAGTTGAAATCCAGCATTCGAAATACCTCTTTGATTTCTGGCGCTAGAAGGTAGCCGTTGGCGTAGCCTCGTTCATAAGGACTTCCTTTCGTGGTTACGCGGATCCAACCATTCTCCATCCGTCTAGTTCCATGTTGTATTTTCTCAATCTTAGACATTATATACTTCATCTATAATATTTTTCGACCAAGCACTATTACTTGCATATCGGTCCAGCTATCATAACGAAGAAGCAAAACGCCGGGAAACAGAATATACCTATTACCAGCAACTTATAAGGCACCATAAGAGTGCAGCTAAAACATCGGAAGAAGCGTGATTCGGTCCGCCTCTTCTGAATGAGTTGTCGATTCTCCTCATAGGTAACAAATATCGTGTCGTATATGTCCTCTGCTGCACCCGGAAGATTCTCGAAATAGAGCTCCTCGAACTCGTTATCAAGCTGCATCAAAAACTCCATTGCGACAGAATTGAGAATCATGTCCCTCATCTCGTCCTCCACGAACACGATCCATAGGTTAGCGCCATACACCATGAGCACGAACATGAACTCCTGGAAAGTGTCGAGAATAGCTGCCACGTTATCTACCCGGTTCATCTTTTGTAGATCAATGCGTGTCGTCAAATTGTCCCATAAGTAGAAACTACGCACAAAATAGAGCATGCCGATAGCACACATCATGAGCTTGTCTTCTAACGGACGCTTATTTGGACAAACATCTCCATCAAATGTTCTCACCTCGTGTGCCATTAAGGCCAAGTACAACATCCATTGACTTACGAAAATGAATATTGGAAGAGCGAACGCAAGCGAGAAGATGTGTGAGCAGTATATCTTGTTCGACTTCTTAAGTTCTTGATTTTTGTATCCACGTCGAAGGTGATACTTGAACAAACTAAACATGCCGAATTTCGGATCTGCTAGTACCATTCGTGTCTTATCATCCGCAGTGATTCTGGTTCTGGATCTTATAGGAGAGTTGAACTCGGGAGAGATTTTCTTGTTGTGCTCACCACCTAGAAGGAGATGATCACTGAGTTTTAGGCGCAAATTAGTACATATAAGAGGGCATGACTCGCGTATGTACTCGGTACAAGGATTCGAGTCGTTGTCTTCCGCGTCTGGGGCATCCGTCATGATACCAGTCGCGTCTTCACATAAGCTTGCTCGTTCCATTCCATATTGTTTCATTTGTTTTAGTATAGATCCTAACGCTATCCTTATGTTATTTGGCCTAAATCTAATCGGCTTTTTTAGAAGTATGCAGTCCTAGCTTGTCACTTATAGCCTTTCCTAGTTCAGTCTTCGAGACAACATTATTGACGCTTATGTAGAAGCCGACCAAGATCAAGAAGAACGTGACGTAATCGCTGCGTGTAACAGGTTGTTTGAGCCAATACTTATTCACTAGGAGAGTCGCTATGAACTGATCTATGATCATGAATAAAGTGTCTTGTGTCGGTGTAGTCAGCTTGTACTTATCCCCGATATGCACAGCGACTGAAGTAAATATCCAACTAAGCCAGGCGAACGGTACAGCTTTGATGTAGGACTCAACCATTCCCATGTCTGGATATTTGAGGGTGTAGAACATACCCCATATAGATATGAAATCCGAAGCTGCATAGCAGATGACAAATATAATGTAGTATAGCCAGTGTTCCATATTACATTATACAAACAATTTACTTTCGCATTCTAGCAAAAGCCTCTTCCCCCTTCTTTTGGTCCTCCTTCTTCTTATCCGGCTGCGAATCTTCTTCTTCTGTTTTCTTTGGGATAGGACGTCCTAAAAGTTTCGAGATACTGTGGTTAAAACTGATGTAGAATCCCACCAAAATGACAAAGAACGTAACAATGTCGCTCCGATGAAGCGGCTGCTTAAGCCAGAACGCGTTAATCGCCAGGATGGTGACAAACTGTACAATTATTAGCAGGAATGTATCTTGTGTAGGAGTCACCAGGTTATGCTTATGTCCGATGCCAACCGCAATCGTCATGAAAAACCAATCCAGCCAAGCGAACGGGATCGCGCGCAGGAACGCCTCGAAATCAGTCATTTTTGGATACTTTAGAGTGAAGTATTGCCCCCACATAGAGACCGCCTGAGCCACGAAAAAAGCCGCCAGGAACTGAACATAGTAGATAAGCTTTTCCATTATATATATTGGTATATATATAATATGAAGACAGGTACAATCAAGACTATGTTTTTCTGGCTCTTTCTAAACGTCGCGATCGCGTTGTTCATGGATCTAGCACTATTCATGCAGACGACGCCGGACATGAAGAAGGCCGGGTTCTGGAAGAAGGTGGCTGTTAGCGAGTTCTTTGCAACAATTGAGTGGATGTTCATCATCCCGGCAAATCGCTTAGGAAACAACTTTCTATCTGCAGCGCAGGTATCACTATCCTCGTTTGTATTCGACTTCCTGGGTCAGATAGCATCCAATGCGTTCTGGTTGAAGCTTCCAACTACGCTTGATGATTACGTAGCGATGTTCTTGATCATGGTCGGTATGGCGATATCCACCTACAGGGTATTTGGATAAGATCTTTCAACTCGGTTCGTCAGCTTGCGCATCACGTGATTGCAGCTTCTGTTGGCATGCGCGGAGACAACATGCGAACGAGGCCCCACTATGTCCATCCTTATCTAGGCCCTCAGCAATAGTTGAAACACGCGGATCAGCGCTCCATACAAATCCTGTATCATCATTACTGAACTTCTTTACGAAGTCGGCCAACTCAGGGTTCGCTTCTAAGAAAGCCATTGCATTCTCGATGCATCTTTGCCAATGGTTTTTTTCGATTGCCATTAGATGATTTACCAGCTTAGCTTTTAAATCATCTGCAATATGTTTGTCATGCATTGCCTTCAAGCGCCGCTGACAATCCTTTAATCTGTTTCTCGGTAAGCTTCTCGGGGAACACGATTGTAAAATCTATTATCATATTTCCCTGATGGCCGTCGCGCTTCATCCCCAGTTTAGGGATCATCTTTTTGTATCCCGGAGAGATAATGTTACCGTTTCCATTGTTTATCTTGAACGTCCTTCCATCAATGTGTTCCATATCGAACGTGAAACCACATAAACTTTCCTTGAGGCTGAGAGTCTTGTTATAGACCAAATCTAGCGCCGTCCGCTGAAATTCTGTAGTGTTGGAAACCTTCACAAATATCTTAATGTCACCTCGATTTGTGTCGCTCAAGATGTTTCCCTTCTCTCTTAGGATGATGATTTCATTGTCATCAATACCCTCTGGAATCGTAACGTATAGTGTCTCCTTCTCTGAATGGCGACCAGACGCGTCAGTAACCCAGCGTTCGATCTCGATGGGAAGTTTGCATCCTGTATAGGCCCTTTCTAGGGTAATGGATATTGTCTTGATAATGGGTGTGGGTTTCCTCATAGCCTGCTGAAAATTGAAACCCTGTCCGCTGGGGCCACCATGCATATGAAAAAACTGGGGATGACCACCACCAAATATGTTCTGTGCGAAAAATTGCATGATATCGTCTGGAACGTTGTCTCCACCCATCTGGAACGGCATACCGGAGTCGTATGTCGCTCGTTGTTCTTCGTCTCCTAGCACATTGTAGGCTGCACTTACCTTCTGGAACTGCGCAGTAGCGTCTTCATTATCCTTGTTGCGATCTGGATGCGTGGCAAGCGATTTGCGTCTGTAGGCACGCTTAATGTCGGCGCTGGATGCGCCAGGCTTCAAACCAAGAGCCGCGTAATACCCTTCTGGATCAGACATGATAATAATATCAGAGGACATAAACTTAAATACTTATTGACGAATAACATCATCTTATGGAGTTACCTTTTATCTACAAATACCAACCTATCTATTTGAAAGACTTCGAGATTGATGAGCAGTTGCATGCCCTCTTGAAGACACTTGCCTCCATGGATAGTCTGAATGTACTGTTCGTGGGAGATTCAGGGTGCGGCAAAACATCGCTCATTTCGGCAATTGTTCGCGAATACTATGGATCAAAACAAGAGCGCGATAATATTCTGTCTATTAATAGCCTAAAAGAGCAAGGTATCTCTTACTACCGAACTGATGTGAAAACTTTCTGTCAGACTTCCAGCACGGTCCCTGGTAAGAAGAAGATCATCATTCTTGACGACATCGACGTCATCAATGAGCAGAGTCAGCAGGTGTTCAGAAATTGCATTGACAAATACAGTCACAATGTTCATTTCATCGCTTCATGTGCTAATACCCAGAAGGTCATTGACAGCCTGCAGTCGAGAATGACTATCATCAAGATGAAAGCACTGCGCACCGAGAACCTAGAGAAGATAGTCAGGAAGATATGCAAAATCGAGAACATTTGTATAACACCAGATGCAGAGAGATTCATATTAGCCATCTGCAACAACTCGGTAAGAATCCTTATCAACTATCTCGAGAAGTTCAAACTCCTCGCTCGTGATATTGATATAGATGTTGCTACCTCGGTATGCACTAACATTGCTTTTCAGGAATTCGCGGTATATACACAACTTTGCAAAGAACATAAGTTACAGGAGGCGATAGCCTTGTTGTATCGCCTCTTCGACAAAGGATACTCAGTAATGGACATCCTCGACAACTATTTCTTATTCACAAAGGCAACTGATCTTCTAGGGGAGGAGGAGAAGTACTCAGTAGTAGCATTGGTATGCAAGTACATCACTACATTTCACAACGTGCATGAAGATGAAATCGAGCTGGCTTTCTTTACCAACAACTTCATATCGATATTTTCTTAGGACAATACATAGCCATGAGCTCGCAAATCTTTAAGACAGACGTCCCAACAGACATGCTATTTGAGTTCCTGCGTAAAGTTTGTAAGGAGGAGGACAATTATTATCTCCTGTCGAAAACTTCTTTTCAACAAGCCAAATACCACGAGCTTATCGGACCCTTCTGCGAGTCGCTGAAGGATCATTATCATGTGTCAAAACAATATTATGTGACTCGTCAGCTTGACTATAGCAAGTTCGTCACTATCGTCAGACAGATATGCCGTGCGAAACAAGTGTCTTACACATCGAAGATCGTCTATAATAAATCGACATACGACATATTATACTATATTTACAAGGAATGAGCGTAATACAGGACCGCTCCTGCATTCGTGTTGCTATCCAGCACTTGCTTCGCGGACATTCTAGCGAACCAACCATATTTGGTCCTCCTAAGGATGTCTGCACCCGGAAGGCTCATCCCGAACGCGGCATCATTGATTGTCATTTCTGAATTCCCCAGAATGGTCTCCAGGGTAACTAGGCGACCATTTGCATCTCGTGATCCGAGAAGCTGTGCATCAACGACGTTGATCTCGTGATTCCGAATCTTCTCCATGCACCACTTCGCATCTGCACCAAGAAAGTCGCTTTCCGCGGTGTAGTCTTGGCTCGCCAAGAGTTCGAGAAAGCCACCGTACTCCCCCATTGCCGTTGAGTCCTTTACACACCCCATAAATTCAACGCTTGGGTACGACATATCGGGCATCGGAGCGCTTCTAGGTGGTCCCTTTCCGTTACCGCTTTCAATCTCGCCCACAAACATGCCGGTATTGGCCACACCTACCTCGTATATCTCGATAAGGCTCTTGAAACAGACGAAGGAACCAGGTATGATCATGCCTCCGAAATATCTAAGGAGGCGCGAAATTGCAATTCGGCGGAACTTCGACTTCATAGGCTCAGCTAGTAAAGTCATATCAATCGTCCAACCAGGGATGATCTTGTTGAATGTACTATCATCTATCAAACATACATTGAAGTCGCCACCACACTTGTCAATGATAGATTTGATGGTCAAATACTGGTAAGGTTGATTCAAACAAGTAGTGTTCCTCGACCCCCAGCTAGCCCACCACCTTGAATTCGTCTCGTAGTCATTATGAATCCAGAGAATTGGCTTCTTGCTTAGCGCTAAAGACGAATCATTGAGAAGGTATTTCCTAACAAGCTCATATTGTTTCACGTCATCTTCGTCGAGATAATGGCTTTTGTATTTTTCGTAAAGGATTGTTATCACTAGTAGTATAGCAATAGTTGTGAGGTACTTGACGTAATCCATGTATATTATTACAGTATATATTTTTATGAATTTGTCAATCGCTTGAAGTTGCTCATCCAATCCTGGTTTGCCTTTCTGGCAGCCTCGTCCTGTTTCGCAAGCTCAAACGCCCTTCGCACGTCACTCTTGTCTTGGCTGCCCTTCCGTTCCGCCAGATATTTTTTGGATTGTTGCAGAGACAACGGTTGAGTAGAGTCTCTCTCCCTATGCGCCCGTAGCTCCTGTTCATTTTTGAAGGAGGGTCTCGCATCCAAATCTTGCTGTGTTACGGGTACGACACTTTCAACATGTGCTTTCTTGAGGTCTTCATACTGTAGGCTACTAAAGATTGATGACCCATAATTATCCGGCGCGGCACCAACTATGTCGTACGCTGCGCCATTAGCGGCTGCGTTGGCCTCTTCAACGTCCCTATGCACAACGAGCGCTCTTACTTCAGATTTCTTTGCGTCGAATGCCGCATTCATTCCGGCTTTCGTGGTTGTCCTTGTGTCAATGTCGTCATCTGATTTAAGCCAGCTGCCATACCCGCTCTGTGATGCTTCGTCCTTGACCCGATGTTTATCGAAAAGCTCATTAAATATCTTATTGAAATTCGGTTTGTTTGCGATCTCTTTCAGAAGAGCCTCCTTTTCTTCATCCTTCTCTATGGTATAGATAGTAGAACGTTCTTTATCGCCTCTATTTCTGAACTCGTATATAGAGTATATGACCTTGAATGCACTTGAGAAGAATAGAAAATACTCTTTCGGAAGCTTGCTTTTATCAGGATGGGTCTGCAAAACCATTCTTTTCGCTTTTTTAAGGTCCTCTTGGTTGAAATCGTAATCAAGCTTAAACAGTTCCAGCAAATCAGGAAGATCATAATTGTCTAACTCCAAATCTGTCGTATCACTCATCGTATATATAGTACGATGATTGATTTTATCGTCATCAGACGGACACTTACATCATGCTCTTGATTCGCTCGGCACACCTTGCGAAGAACTGTTGCACACCAGGGATGCTGCCGCCGGTGATCGAGTCATCTGGAATATACCATCTGTCCCGCTTTATGCGCCCATCGTATGCTAGCATAACAGGAATCCCATTCACCATTCTCTTGCTCTTCATCATTCCGTAAAGCGTGACATTCGTGTCAGCGTCAAGATCTGCGAATACCAATTTGTCAGACGGGAATTGTGTGATGCAACTATAAACCGTATCTTTGATCGTCTTACATGGCCCACACCAAGCAGCAGAGAACTTGACAATAAGGATCCTCGACCCAAGAGCACCGATAAGCTGTTCCAATGTCGCTGGATTTAACTCCTGGATTACCTTAATAGTATTATCTTCCATTAACACCGATATATATGATAAAATCGGCCTCACTACGAAGCGTTGATCGCAGGCAGAATCTTCTCGTACTTCTTCAACGTTTTACTGAACCTTCGCATATGCCCTATCTTCTTGTTCAACATCTTCCTCATCGTGTTACATCCCGAAAAGTTCCCACCACGCATCCTAGCCCACAATGATCGTTCCTTGCATCCAATCCACCCCACTTCGTTAATATAGTCTGTGTAGCTATGGAAAAGCTCGAAGTACTTCTTATCTTCGTCCGTCTCGGTATCATCGTACAGTGCAGACGCGTAGTGTAAGCTATCCATCTGAAAATAGACCTCATGAACAGCGGATATTGTGCAGACAAAAGCAACGTAACACTTCTGTATGAACATCGGCTTCAGCAACAACGTCAGAAGGCATCTTCTAAACGGTATGTGGCGCTCTTTGGCGTTGAACGTGCGGATGCATTCCTTGACACCCAACATATCCAAGTTGATCGCTCTACCCTGACGCTGCACCATCATCGCGTTATCATTACCTGTAACACCGCTTTCCTGACCAGCCATATCTACTAACGTGTAGTGCTTTCCTCCTGCACGGATATCGATTATGGCATGAGATCTAGAGGATACATCATTCATGTTTGTACTTGCCAGCTTGCGGTTTTTCTGGACAGTCTCAATGAACCGCTCAACGTTTTCCAACTTTGTCTCTTTAAGCTCCCGAATGACTAAAGTATTTGTCTTGTAGTACCTCAATTTCGCGTTGTGATTCTGCATGTCGTAGATACCGTTTCTGTATATCTGATATGCACTAACACGTATATCCTTGCTTGTCCTGGCCAGATCGTAGAGTAGCTCTTTCATCATACCGTATATCGTATATGTCTTCCCTGATCCTGTGTATCCGAAAGCTACCCAATAGACTCGGGGATAAACGGTGCCGCGTTCTTTGAGGTCGCCATAGATCTCGGTGTTAGACTCGCCACCGTTCCAAATCTTATTGATCTTGTACTTGAACTGTTTCTTCTTGTACGTGTATCTTACGTTCGCCGCGTTTGGAGTCCCTGAAACTTGACTCAGCGCACCATCCTTCACCCGTGAAAATATCTGGATCGGCATGATATAACTAGTTATTATATTTTAATAAGCTGCTCGAGCTTGCTCAAGTCGATGCGCGGCATATGCGCATGGGCCTCCCAGAAGTACTTGCAATACGCCCAACCAAACTCAAAATCTGAATTATACCAGTCTTTATGTTTCTCCAATAGCCTCTCCCTTACCTCAACTGGTAACAAACCTAGACTTGGGCCAGGCAGGACGTAACTAAGCTGCACAAGTGGTTTCACCGCCCGCGCATCCGTGGTCGGTACCAATGTTGTGTCGAAATAAGGCACATACTTCACCAGGTCCTCAAGAAGAGGTGGATAGTCGTAGTTGTAACACCATCGCCAGTCTGCACAACCGACCGTGTAATACTTGAACGTCCATTCCAACCCCTCCAAGTAATTCGTCGAAATCTGCTTCCGCCGCAGATCATCTACTTCAAATCCACAAAGGCTTTTGTAGTACCTCTGCTGCCATCCCGCCGTTGATGGATCAATGTACTCCTCTATACGCCGATCGCGCATAGGCACCGACATAAGTGTCTCTTCAGGATCCATCTGCCGACGTTTTACACCCCGAGCCATCTTGACCCTGCGACCATGCTCTTCCTTGAAAAGAAACTCTTCGTCTTTAGCTAGGTGCAGAAGCATCTTTCGTAAATTCTTCCACACGATCTTCGTGCCGACAACAAGATTTTCATTCGTTCCACCAATCGTTGTACGGTATGCATCCATGAGACTACTGATGCCCGATGTTCTGATGTTGAGCGCCGGGAAGTGAGGCAAAAAATCATTGCCAAGGAAGAAACATAGAAGTATGTAGTCGAAGATACGCCCCTTCTTCTGCTTTGTCGTCGGCTCGGCGCCGTCATTTAGATCCAGAGCTAGTGCCTTTGCGAACTCAGGAATTTCTAGTAGGTACGTAGCATCGGGTTTCAATGTGCTATCCAGGCTCTTAATGAAGTGAGGAGTTTCCCTAAACAAGAACATAGATGGTGCGATGTGCAGATGGTTGAGCGTAAGCATAATCAGGTCTGCATCCAGTCCATAGATAACCGTCGTGGAATTTGCGTGCTTATCTGGATTATCACGTATGTGTTGATATATTTTGTGCTCTCCCTCTCCTACTTCATCGGAGGCGGACACTATGATGTTTTTCACTTTGTATTTCTGTGGCACTGAGAACTTATTCGAGACAGCTCGCCCCAGTTTCGCCATGAAAGCTGTCCCTGGAGTAATTGCCACTGTGTCCCAACCTTCCGTCTGCTCCGCCCCGAGGGATTCCAAAGCCCGTTTTTGGAAATGAGACTTGTACCTCCGCCCTCGCTGTTGTTCTAACTTCGCCACTGGCGCAACGCCGTCAAATGCTATTACCACGCAATCCGTCGGAGATAGAAGTGCAATATAACTCTCAATCTTCCGACATACCTCCCGGATCAACTTAGACTCATAGTCTTTATCCTTGTGAGCATTTGCCGTCTGTCGAACCGCATCATATATAAGTGAATTACAATCCATATAGAGGTTATGGATCGTCATTCCTTTCTTTGTGTATTCTTTGATAATCTTACGATGTTGCCTCACGATGTGTGAAAAGTAACTTGGAATTCCCATACTGTATATATATTTACATATACCATTTAAGCCATCTTGCAATATCAATATTCTCTATGCTTGTTTTTAGGGGTTTTGTTATATAATCGTAAGTGAAATATATTTAGAATTTTAAAATCGAAATAAATATATAGATGGTGAAAGATCAGAACATCAAAATATCTACGACGGCGTCGCCAAAATCAAAAAGTAGCGACACAGTTTATACCTCAATTGGGAACAAAATTATTGCTTTGCAAGAAATTGTGAAGCGGACAATTATTGCAACCCAGAGGTACAAAATAATGGATGTCTTCGGGGCGAACGAACTCAACGTATGTATTCAATCGCTTGAAACCATATTCACGACTCTTGCTAGTATGCAGTATCCGATAAAGAACAAGCAGAAGATTGACGACAACCAATACATCTCGAAGCTCCAGGGTATCACCAATGAACTATCGGGACTGTTTCGCCAGTTTGGCACAGATAACATTGAGGATCTCATTCAGGTCTGCTTCGGCACCGATTTCGTTCTTAAAAACTTCACTAGCCTAGACACACTCGAGAAGTATGACGTAATGAAAAGGTATGTCCATCCGATTGGGTACAAAGTAATGCAGTGGAAAACGGATCCGGTAAAAAAGAATGGAAGTCCGAGAAAGAAGGTCCTGAAGAAAAATCGCATCGTCGAAGACTTCATGATTGTTGAGACAGGCGATAATCTAGACTGTTTTGATCTGGCTCGCACCAGTAAGGCTTTCCAGACCAAGGTATATGGTATCAAATTTTCTATTCAAAATCCTGAGCAGAGAAAGACCTTGATCATTTGTGGTGTTGTTGATGATCTAATGCTGGAGTGCCTCAACTATACATTTGTGGAGAGACGCATTCAGAGTCTCACTGAGGAACGCCCAAAAGACCCCGACTTCCAATCAGATTCCTTCAATAGATTTGTATGTTGCCTTACACTCAAGGAGTTGCTTATTTATGACAATTCTGAACTTTACAACCGCTACATGGGGTACATTAACCAGGTCTATCTCATCAAGCAGAAGACAATTTCACAGGTCACGAAAGAATTTATTGGTAGCGAACTTTACGGCCAACGCACAACGTTGATTCAGCTCTTATTGAAGTCAAACGAACACGAATTCCAATATCTAGCGTATCTACTATACGACCTTTTATCGAACGATCTTAATGGAAGCGTCGATACTCAGGAACAAACCCTGCTATTTGACAGTCTCCCTTGGAACGTGAAGAAGTACTTCAGAGATGCGATGAAGCAAACGATAAACTACACAAACAATCTCGCAAACTTCGACAATAACAAGATTCCTCTTGAACAACAGATCTGTTTGATGAAGGCGGATGATGTTATAAAAGAAAAAGCTATGCTCAAACTGAAAGAGGTGAAGGCGAAATCGGAAGACTCTGGATCAAAGGCACGCCAATACCTAGAAGGGTTGTTGCGTATTCCATTCGGAATCTACAAAGAAGAGCCCATCTTGAACGCGATGGATGGTTGTCTATCAACATTCAATGATATGGTGACTAAGCTTAATGAATCTAAGTTTCCGGTGACTAACTTTCCTATTAAGAAGTCTTATACAAGTATGGAAATGCGCAAGTACAGCGCGTCGCTTGATGAATCCTATGGTTCCTCTGTTAAAGAGAAGATGGTTGATGTTCTCAAGCAACGCCTAACGCATGGGGTCAAAAGAAATATGCTAATTGCCAACATATGCGAACTAAACGCTATTATCAAGCGTTTGAATATCAAGAGCGCAAACAAGATATGTCACTCAGGAAAGAAAACTGCGTACATGCGAGAGCATATCAAAGAATTCATCGATTCGGTTGCGACTGATTATGATACGCTTCTAGAGGTATCTAAGATCAATAACCCCGACAACCAACAGAATCTTCTTGGAGCAATGAAAAGCGGACTCAAGGAGATCAAAGATAAAACTGACACTATTGATGAGTTCATGACAAACGCCGGAGGCATCCTCGACGACGCTGTTCATGGGCACGACAAAGCCAAACGTCAAATCGAACGGATCATAGGACAATGGATCAATGGAGAGAAGACCGGTTACTGTTTCGGTTTCGAGGGACCCCCAGGTGTAGGGAAAACGTCCTTGGCAAAGAAAGGAATCGCACATTGCCTGACAGACGACGATGGGGTAACGCGACCATTCTCGTTCATCGCGATAGGCGGCTCTAGCAACGGCAGCACACTAGATGGTCATAACTATACATATGTTGGATCGACATGGGGACGAATTGTGGATATCCTCATGGAAAACAAGTGTATGAACCCGATCATTTTCATTGACGAACTTGATAAGGTTAGCCGGACAGAGCATGGTCGCGAGATTATTGGCATCCTTACCCATCTCATTGATCAGACACAGAATGACACATTTCAAGACAAGTACTTCAATGGGATCGATCTAGATCTCTCAAAAGCGCTATTCATATTTTCATACAATGATGTCGATGCTATTGATCGAATTCTTCTTGACAGAATCCATCGCATCAAGTTCAATCACTTGTCATTGGACGATAAGCTTACGATCACTCGGAAATACTTGTTCCCTGAGATCTACAAGAAGATGGGTCTCGAAGACATGGTCGATATGTCGGACGAAGTAATAGAGTACATTATAGAGGAATTCACGTGCGAACCTGGTGTCAGAAAGCTTAAAGAGATATTGTTCGAGATCGTAGGCGAGATTAACCTTGTAGTCCTTAAGAACGAAGAGGAATTTGCGATCCCTGTTGTTGTGTCACAAGAAGACGTCAAACACAAATATCTCAAGGATCGACACGAGGTTAGACAGAAGAAGATACATACCGAAAGCTCCATCGGGTTAATCAGCGGTCTGTGGGCCAATGCCCTCGGGCGAGGTGGCGTTCTGCCGATCGAGGTGAAACTGTTTCCTTCAGGCACATTCCTTGATCTGAAACTCACTGGTATGCAGGGTGACGTAATGAAAGAAAGTATGAATGTGGCGAAGACCTTATCTTGGAGTCTCCTGACAGAAGAGAGAATGAGTGAGCTGCAAAAGAAAATGGACTTGACGAAGAACCAAGGAATCCACATTCACGTACCTGAAGGCGCAACCCCGAAGGATGGTCCTTCTGCCGGAACGGCCATTACTGTCGCGATGTACAGTCTCCTATGCAAGCGCCCTATTAAACACGATGTCGCAATAACTGGCGAGATGTGCCTACAGGGGAAGGTGACTGCAATCGGAGGCTTAGATCTTAAGATTTTAGGCGGCATTCGCGCAGGCGTCAAGACTTTCATATTCCCAAAGGAGAATGATAAAGAGTTTGATGATTTCATGGAAAAATACGGAGAGAAGGACATCGTGAATGGCATCAACTTCATCCAGGTTGAGACGATTCATGAGGTTCTTGAGATTGTATTCGACGACTAAGCAATAATATATCTACACTATATATATTATGGCTATTCAATTGACACCATCCAACATGATGCAGCTAATCGCAGCGATATCGCCTCTACTGGTAGGATTCTTCTTGGTTATGTCGTCACTCTTCAACCAGAACTTGAAGGGTCTAGTCTATTTAGCTGGCGTCCTTATTGCAACAGTTATAAACATTCCTCTTATGAACCAGATCGCCAGTCCGGTTGATCCCAATGCGTCTCTTAGTTGCAACCTCGTGGAGCTACCGTATCTGACGCAGTTCAACAGTCCCGCACCGAGCAGTCTTTTCCTCGCATTCACGGCCGCGTACCTTGTGATGCCCATGAGATACAACAATCAGATGAACTACACTGTCCTGGCTGCCCTCCTTTGTCTGATGGGATTGGACGCTGTGACTAAGGTGACGAATAAATGCACCACAATGGGAGGGTCGTTCCTAGGCATGCTAGTAGGGTTCATCCTCGGCGCCATGTGGTACACGCTGTTCCATACAGCAGGTTACGACTCACTTCTGTACTTCGATGAGCTTCAAAGTAATAACGTAGTGTGTTCGAAACCGTCGAAGCAAACATTTAAGTGCTCCGTATATAAAAACGGAGAACTCATCTCGAGCAACATCGCTTAGGGATTAAACTTGTCGCGAATGGCGAAAATGTATTGTTCAAATTTTTTGATACATCTTTGCCGCGAACCCGCATCCATCATCAAGCGCGAATTGTTTGCATTTCCTGACATGACACCCAGAAAGTTTTGTACAACTAACCCGGTTCTCGCCCTGGAGTAGAGCTGGTCGTGCTCCTCCATAGAGAATTCTTTCTTCTTCGTTCGAACATTTACCTTGTTATGAAACTCGAATAAGAATCTTATTAACATGTCCCTATTATTGACAAGATTAAGATTTGCCAAAGCGAGCGTCGTAGTGGCGTGGCCTGCGCACGAAGGACATGGAAGATTACTGCAGATATCCCGGAACTTAGCAAGTAAGTTCTTTGCCTCATCTGAGTGCTCATCCTTCAATTTGTAGGCCAATGTGTGAAATAAATACCAAGTAGCGTTACCCCATGTGGCTTTGTCCATCTGTAAATATATATAAAGAGAAGCTAATAATTTCATACAGATGACTAATTACGTGATAGAAGGAGATGTTGATTTTTTTGCCGAACTGACTAAAGATACGCATCAGAACGATGATACATGCTTACTTACCGGACACCATTTGGAACGCAACTATATAACGCTATCTTGTGGGCACAAGTTCAACTATAAACCATTATACCTAGAGGTTCGAGTTCAGAAACGAGTGTATAACGCTAATGAGACACATCGCTTGTATTCTCATCAGATCCGCTGTCCATACTGCCGACGTGTCACCGATAGCCTGCTGCCATATGTACCTGTTATTGACGGAGTAACGCGCTTAAAAGGCGTGAATCATCCTCAGACGCTTTGCATGCCTCACAAGAAGTGCCAATGGACTTACAAATCTGGGAAGAGCAAAGGAAATACATGCGGTGCGGATGGCTTCGATAGCGAACACGGATCACTGTGTGAGCGCCACTGGAAATGCATGTGTGCAAAGACGAAGAACAAAATAATCGATGATATTCCGATGACTCCAGAGATGGAGAAGGTGATGAAAGACAACACTGTTGCTTCTCTAAAGGTTATGTTGAAGGAAAAGGGCATGAAAGTTGGCGGACGCAAAATTGACTTGGTAAAGCGTCTCTATTCGAAATGAATCCTTTGATTATTCTTTTTTGTATAACGTTTGTGTTTGATTCTTTTTTGACAAAATGAGTTTTGGACATTTATTTATGTCCATTTTGAAAAATAGGCTTCGAAACTAAGTTTTAAAAACAGTGAATACTACAATATGTAGTAACAGACATATATGTAGATATCAAAACATGTAGGGAGTTTATGGAGGGCTTAGAAAAGGGAACTAAATCACCTTTTTCGAAAAGAGTTTAAGCATATTTTTCTGAGCATTATTTAAGCATATATGGCTCAAAAAATATGCCCTGACAATGCCAGTAACGATAACCAAAAATTCTATTGTGCAAAATGTGACTATGGGTGTAACAAATTATTTCTGTTCAAACAACATTGTAACACGAAAAAACACCTTAAAACTGAATGCTCAAAAATGCTCACAAAACATGCACAAACGTATGAATGTCCTTGTGGGAGAACATACAAGCATGTGCAGAGCTATAATCGTCATCAGAAGACATGCCAACACGCGCAGATGCATCAACCGCGCTCGTCTGATAAAGAGAAGGAAGAGCTTCGAGGAATGATAGCGACTCTTATTACACAAAATCAGAACATGCTGTTGGAAAACAAAGAGATGAGAGAGATGGTGAAGGATATGATTCCCAAGATAGGGAGCCACAATACCACAATAACAAACAAGTTTAACCTACAATTCTTCTTGAACGAACAGTGCAAAGACGCCATCAACCTAACTGATTTTGTCGAGACGCTAAAACTAGAGTTGGCCGATCTGGACGAGACACGACAGAACGGGTACGTCACAGGAATCACTAATATCTTTGTGAGGGGGCTACGTGAGTTGGAACTTCACAAAAGACCTATCCATTGCAGCGATTTGAAGCGCGAGGTTTTATACGTGAAGGACAACGACACCTGGGAGAAGGACAACGATGACAAGCAGATGATGAAGCAGGCGATTACAACCGTTGCCAAGAGACAAATCGATAAGATAAAGGAATGGGAAGCTGATAATCCAAACTGGAACAAGACCGAGGGCGGTACCCAGATGTACATAGAGATGGTCAGGAATGTCACTGCTGCAGACGATGAACGGTCAGAAAACAGAATAATAAAGGCGGTCGCGAAGGAAGTTATAATCGAGAAATAGTTTAAATATTATCGCACAATTTCTATAATGACGACCAAAGAAGAACTCGTAACCAACATTAAGGGTTGGATGCAGATCGATCAAGAGATGAAGGTATTGCAGCGAGAGTTGAAGGAACGCCGGCAGCGTAAGAAGGAACTTACTGACTCTTTAGTCGAAATCATGAAGACCAATGAAATTGATTGCTTTGATATGTCGGACGGCAAGATAATTTATACTAAAAACAAGGTTCGTGCTCCTCTCAGTAAGAAACACTTGATTGAATGTCTGGGGAAATATTTCGAACAGAACCCGGGTGTAGAAGCTGGAGAGGTCGCGAATTTTGTGCTTGAGAATCGCGAGGTAAAGACCAAGGAAGGAATTCGACACAAACCTCCGAAAAATATGTGATGTCTTTATATATGATAAGCAACAAAACGAGAAATGCAGTCAAGGATCATTTTGGATCATATATAAAGAAAACCAGTATCGACGCTGATGTCGAAGAGAATACAACAGATTTTTCCGTGCGAGAGGATAATGGCGACGCGGCCTCTAATGAGACTTATTTGGCATCTTCTGTTGGTATGACGGCGACGCGAGCACTCGATGATACAGATAGAAGAGTAGTCTATCTTGGAAGAGGGATCATGCGTGAAGGGAATCCGACACTTCGTCAAGGAGAAACGGTGCGTATCGTGTTCATGCGCACATTTGGATTCACCAATGGATCTGCGTATCCTTTTATTATATTTTGTCTGCAGAAAAACGCGATGAACGAATTGCAGTTTCCTGAGATGGTGTATGATGGGGGTCAGGCAAGCGTGAATGGCATGCAGATTCTCAAGCACATATTCAGCGAATGGCAGCAGTCGAATATGGAGTATCTCGGCTATTTACGACACAACAAGGAGACGTATCTATGGTATAATGGTCTTCTATCTGACACATATCAGCTCGTTAGTGGGAAGTACGAAGATAAGATATGGTTCTCTACTGTATCTGAGATCGCGAACGACCGAAGAATGCTCACTTTTGACATAGATCAACAAGTCACCAATCTGTTTTTACAGAATCCTCGCCTTCTCTACCTCGTAGATGGGACAGGGAGGCCATACGACATTCCTATAGTGGGTTATTTTGGTAGCTATTACAAACGTATAGGAGTGACTGCGGCATTAGGTGTTAGGAAGGAAGGTCCAACCGCTTCGCTTGGGCCTTACTATTACTTTGGTGCATATCCGCGGGCGATTAGATACGCTGTCTGGACTACTGATTATAAGGCGAAGACGATTGATGGTGAGAAACTTACAGTCGGCGATTCGGGGAAATATACCAGAGGCGGAATCGTGAGATTTGCGTTATTCATGGGTAACGAGACGATGATGCTGGGTCGAGAGAGCGACAAAGATGACAATACAGATGCATCAAGACGGTTCGTTAAAGAGAGACCACATCTAATATCTAGTCTGAAGATGCGCGATACCATGGGAGTATGGGCATCTAATTACGATTCTGTGTCCCAAGGCACACATGTTATTGAGACAGCCAAAGGAGGAAATTTTACAATGACTCCTCAAATGGTTGTAAAAGACTACGGACAACAGTTTCCATTATCATACCATTACGTGGATACGAGCCAAGACATAAATAAGGATGATCTTGGTAGTGTCTTGATTGAATGACTTCATTCATCGTCACTTTCAGGAAGGTCATCATGTTGAAGAAAGTCTCGGAGCTTCTGTGATGTAGCTTTTTTCTCTTCCATCTTTCTTTTGAATGCAGCAAGAGCACGTCTTTCTTTTTCCGCGGTTACAGACTTCTTCATGTCTTCTAGCTGTTTTATCAAGGCATTGTTGCTGTCCGTCGCTGTGCGCAGTTTCGATTGAAGATCTACTATCTCATTTACGAGTGTTTGTATCTTTCCGTGAAGATCAGCGTGATCAGTAGCGATTTTTGGTGTGAGGTGGTCTTGGCGAAAATTTCGAGCCCGATGAAGATCACTGAGAGGCATGAGCATAGGTTGGCGGTACATTATTAGTTAGCAGAGAAAATATTTGTCATTATTATCGCCAGTATATATAACATGTCTGGATTCACCAAGATAATAGTCACACTTCTCAGTACCGCCGCATTGGTTTTTGTTTTAACCACAGCCTTCTCATTCTTTGGGATTGGGTTTGAGACCTATGGTAACTACCTATTATGGTTTGTAGCTTTAGCCATATTCTACTCTGTGCTTCCAGCAGAAACAGGGTCTGCATTTGCATGATTTTTGATATTCATTTATGAAAAATCATACTTTCGAGTCATCGGTTTTGCCTCCAGGAGGGAGCACTACATTTCCCCCACTCTCTGTGTCACTCTTCACCTTCTGTTGAAGAATTTTCATCACCATTGCGGTCTCCTTTTGGAGGTGTTCGGCCAATTCAGCCGTAAGCTCCTCAGCATTGGGATAGTGTTTGTGCTTTTCATAGTACTCATCAATTATCCTTTCGATGTCTCCTGCATTCTTCTTCTCATCAATAACAGCCTGGAGCTGTTTCGTCGCAGCGCTTCCCTTCGTTCCTGGTACAGGGGCTGAGGCCTTGAATACGAATGTCTCGACTGAAACCAGTTCATCACAGATCTCTGGTTTCTTGAGCTGCTCGAATAGCTTCTGTTTCCGAGACAACTCCTGTGTCACTCCTCTGATTTTCTTGACTGTGCCGCCTGAGAACGTCTTCTTGAATTCTGCAGTTACCTTCTCGGATATCATAGGACTGGTTTCCATCAGTCTATCGAACTCCTCTTTCTGGTGTTTGAGCATTTGTAGAACAGATTGACGTTCCGCTGGCGACTTGGCCAGCTCGACCTTGATGTTGCGATAGAATTTGTCCCATGCGATGCTTGCCACGCGATGTGCTTCGTTTAGTTCGCCGATCTTGAGGAACTGTTGGATCGTTGTCAAGATTCCTGCAAAGATATTCACACCTCCTACCGCCATCTGGAACATGGGTCTTTGCTCTTCACCAATTCTATCTTGGGCAAAGTTCGCTGTTCCCGTGAGCGTACTCATTACGATTACAGGGATTGTGAACCATGCATTCCATGACTTGAAATGACCATGTGCTTTTGCATGAAGCCATCGATAACACATGGCTTTGTCTGCCCACTCAATTAGAATCTTCTCATGATCCGGCGTCCATGCGACAACCGGTTCTGCAGAGGACTGCGACCCACTTAAGAGTTCGCTGAGTTCAACCTCGGCATTATTCTTTTCCGTCCCGCTCATTATATTATAGCGAAACATAAATTTCTATTCTTATATTAAATGCGAACTGTGAGGGAATTAAAGATGGATTTCGATCGCGTAAAAACTAGTCGTGGGGATATCCTGAATGTATTCGAGGCACTGAAAGCTAAACTAAGTGTGTTGAAAAATATTCATGCAGACTTATTGAAAACCCATTCCAAACAACAGTTCATGTTTGGAATCGATTCTTTGCATTTCCAAAATAATATGATCGAATTCGAGTACAACCATTTGCGAAGCACTTTCAAGCAAATTGAAGGAAGAATGTACTGCGAGTACTACAAACTATACGGACTAATCAATGAATATGTTTCCAGCGATCTGGATTCTAGCGTTGTTAAAGAGAAAATCGCGATGAAAAAGAACTATCCAACATACAAGAGTCTCGATCCCATTACTACATACGATTTCAAACTAGTGGCCGAACTTCAGGATCATTTAACAAACTGTATCCTTGAACTGGAAACATACCGTCTCGCACGCGAGTCGAAATTGGATGCAGACAGGGGGCAATCAGAAATGGGATTGAATATCGACAATCTCGTAAATTGCTATAGACACTCTAATGCCCTTCTTAATGAACGGATAGCAATGTTCAGCCGTTTTTTAGAAGCATTCAATCAACATCATGCTAAATACTTTACACACCTCAAGATCCGTGCGAACATTGTTCTCGGGATTATAAATGAGGACATTAAACTGAAGCAGTTCAACGCTGGAGGAAGCAGTGGGAGCGTCGCAAAGCAAATGAGTGGCCTCGGTCTAGAGGTAGATACATCATCACCGTCAACAGTTATGGCGAAGGACGAAGAGGAAAACTTGAAGCGCTTTGTGAAGTATGATTCAGCTGATGGTGAAATGCGTTCTACCATTGACAACATCGTATCACATATTCCATCCAGTGACTCATCTCGCGAGACGAATCCTGAAGACGGATCACCTCCCGCTAGACCTACTGCTTCTCGCGTTGAAGTAGAAGATGTCGCGTCGCGTAGTGATGAAATGGCATTAGAGTCAGAAATGGGAGATCCAACGGATGCCGCTACATGCGAATTTACAAAGGATGACATTGGCAAACGTGTTATGGTTGATGGGTATGACTCTGTTGGCACCCTGAAATTTGTCGGTAAGCATCACGAGCGCGGCTCGCTGCGTTGCGGTGTTGAACTTGATGAACCCGTAGGGCGGAATGACGGCTCCATAAATGGCCATAAGTATTTCGATGCTGCACCAAAACGAGGTGTCTTATGTGCGCCGCAAAAAGTAAGTCTAATAGACGCGATCGATGTCCCGTCAGAAAGCGATGGATCTGGGTCTGAGGGTGTGCGTCTGGATATAGTTGAGACATGAGTCCTTTAAGTCGCCAGGAGACAATCTTTATAAAATTGAACTAAAGTTATATCGTTTAAAAGATATTAAAGAACAGATGGAACGAAGAGTGTCTAAGAAGATTGAAAAACACCAAGTAGCATTCAAGGATGCAATCAAGGAGTGGTTTGAGACCAATGATGTAAATTTGACTAGGAGCGTAGGAGGGGATGCAAAGAGCGACTTCTTGAAATTTGTATATGATTACGATGGTCTTTCTTTGACAAAGGAAGACTTTCAAAAACGAAAACGAGTGAAAAATGTAGTCCCACATTTTGAACGTTGCACCGCAAAACGTGCTAATGGAGACCAATGCACACGGAGGAAAAAGGACGGTTGTTGTTTCTGCGGAACTCATGTTAAGGGGACACCTCATGGAGTCATCACGTCTGATGGTGAGGCTTCTAAAGGCGTTGTCAAAATCGAAGTATGGGTGCAGGAGATCAAAGGCATCAACTATTATATTGACTCGAACAAGAACGTTTATCGTGCGGAGGACATCATTGGCAACCGTTCGGCACCGAAAGTGATCGCCAAATGGGCGATGGACAGTGGGGAGTACGTCATCCCTGCTTTCAACACTTAGCATACGAAGGTATTTAAATGCTCATTAATAGTTATAAGTATTAATGAGTGAAAGAGACAAGCAAATCATTCTTTTCTTGAACGCTGCAGGTGTCGCCTGTAGTGACCTTACTTATCTGGAGGGAATGCAGATTCCCCGAGAGGTTCTTCTAAGTGAAGATCGTTACAAAGCGGTACAAGAAACCATCCCAATGCTGAAGACTATGTTCTCATCATCGTATCTGACATCGCTCCAATCTCCGGCAGCGGACACACAAAAATGGCCTCTTTTGAATTTGGTGAGGCAAATATTGAAATCATACGGCTTCCTATTGACGCCCAAGAGACTATGTGATGGATATACCAAGGATAAGAAGAAGAAATATAAAAGAACCTTCGTCGTCGAGAAGATGAAAGCAATCGAAGAGAAAGACTCGACTGAGTAACTTGTTTAACTGGTTTGATTACTTAAACACTTAAACAATATTCAACTAATGGAAAAAAGAACCACTGCCTTCGCCTGTGTATTCGTCGGGGCGATGGGTGCTTCGATGTACGTTGGATACAGATATAGAGACCGCATCGTAAAAGCGTTGGCATGCCACCGGGCAGCAGATGTCGTCGTAGAGACCGAAGAGAAAGCACCTCTTCTCGATGAAGAGGCGCAGATAGCATCTCCATCATCAACCGATAGTTGCGTTCAAGTAAGCCCTGTTTCAGTGGATGCTGAAGTGCAAACAGATGAGCCATGTCGCGATTTCGAAGATATAACTGGAGAAGAGATCCCAACTGTCCATGTTCCTCCTAACGGCTGGCTAGAAAGGATATGGGGATAGTTTTATCGCAGTATAGTATAATGAAAGAGTGGTTGCTTTTATCTTTTCTTCTTCCTCTGTTCTCAGCAGGATATACTCTTCTAACGAAGCTCGCTTTGCATAGTCTGACTCCTCAGTCTTTCTCGATGTATTCGCTGGTGATGGCATTGGTTATACTGTCTAGCTACAACGTGATGAATGGTAGGAAGATCCGTGTAACTCCTTTGTCGATTGTAGGTGGTCTAGCATTTGGTTTCGCCATAATGGGATTAACAACAGGTATCAATGAGGCACCAAATCCGGGTCTGGCGGCAGCGATCTACAGGACACAGACTATTCTGACAGCAATTGCATCAGTTTTTCTGTTTGGTAAGAATCTCGATCTGCAGGGTATCGTGGGGATGGTTATCACTCTTGGTGGGACTTATCTAATTGCCACCGACAAGAAGGATATTGTTGAGACAGGCATTCATCCAGGTACCACAAAAGTAGAGAAGAGAGTTTTAAACCGAGACAACTGGTTCATTTATCCTGCGCTAGCAGGTGTGGCATTGACTGTTAAGGACTTGACCGGAATGGAGAGCTTACAGACAGGTATGCCTGCTAGCATATTCGCCACCTCTCAGTTACTATTCGCCGCGGTTGTTGCAGCGATACATAAGTATTACGTTGATGGAACACTTACATTAGAGTTCAAAAAGAACGCTCATGAGAAAGAGGCTGTTACTACCATGACTGGGGCGGCAATCATCAACTCAGCATGGGTGGTAGTGTCTATAGCGGCGATGACCATGGCACCTAACCCTGGGTATTCTAAAGCATTAACGATGGGAGGCATCATCATATCCACTATAGCTTCGAGGTTCATGTTCGGCGACAAACTCGATTCTCGGTCGTACGGAGGTATTGCAGCTATCGTGGCAGGTACGGCTATCCTCGTTGCGCAGAAAAAAACGGGGTCTAGTTCATCCACGATTTAAAATATACATATAGTTCAATGGCGAAGATACCACAAAACTATATACCATCTTATTTACCGAAAAAACAGCGAGACAAGCTTCGGAGAGAACTGAAGAAGTCACGGCGTGCGTATAAATCCAAGCGATACTATACGCGCAGGAAAGTGAAGGGTTTTAAAAGTAAGAGATCCAAATGGGCCGGAAAGGTCGAGAAGCTGTATGGTGTGGATACCAGTAGAAAAGACATAGTAGGTCAGCTGTCAAAGGCTACTAGGTGTAAGAGAAAGAGTCTTGATAAGATAATTAAGAAGGGTATGGGTGCCTACTATTCTGCTGGATCACGACCTAATCAGACTCCTCATTCATGGGGATATGCTCGGCTCTACAGTGCGATGAGCGGTGGTCCAGCGGCGAAGGTGGATCTGAAAATACTAGAGGAGGGATGCCGAAAGACAAGTAAAGCGCTGCGGTTGGGCAGAAAGGCCAAGATTTCGAAATCCAAGACTGTAAAGATCGGCGGTGGGCGTATGAAAGAGAGAATTGTGCGCTTCGAGAAGAGCAAAAGGCGTGGTAAGAAATACACCGCGATTGTTCAAGATATCAAGACCAAGAAGACACGAGTGATTCACTTCGGCGGGCTTGGATATCAGCAATACAAGGATAGAACCCCTCTAAAACTCTATGCTAGAATGAACCATGGCACAAGGAAGCGAATGCGGAACTACTTCAATCGACACAGTGGCACTCCTAATAGAGGGAAGGCTATTGCGAAAGAGATCAGGAAGTCTGGAGGGTATTACAACCCCAAGATCCTAAGCCATATCTACCTATGGTAGGCATCATATTCACAACGTATTTGGAATATGATGTTAAAACCCGTCGTAACACACACAGTTCGCACCAAAGCCAGGAATGTAGCGCCCAATCCTTCCGTCAGGGCAGCGACATCCTCCGGGTCCAACGACCGCAACTGGTGTCGTTACACAGAATTCCTTGGAGAAACCTTTCTGACGACATTTATTGTAGTTAAATGGTTCAATAGTCTTGAACGCGCTGCTATCGAGCAATAGGACCACAGCGACTAAAACCACAGCACACATTATCAGCGATGAACAAATAGACATTTATATATACTCGGAAAATTAATGTGGCAGCGTCGATGTGAATAACGCAACGGCATTTTGGGCGTGTTTGATGGTGTCTTCATTAAGTTTCGGCGCGGCGCGTATTTCTTCGTACAGCTCAGGATCTCCAACAATTGTCTGCATTTTGCGCACGAGTTGGGGGTCTCTGGCATACAAGAAACAATTATTGCCAAAATATCTTTCCGGTTCGGTTGTGCCATCGTAGATGGGAATAGATCCGGCATAGAATGCATTAAATATCTTTTCGGTGACGTAACCCGAAAGCACGCTGTTTTCGACTACGACAATAAACTTATATTTGCTCATACACTCGATTATCTCTGGACCAGCATAACAGGTTTTACCCTGAACAGTAGGATCATGCATTAATAGATCACATTGATCTGGAAACGCGCTTTGGAATATGTTGTATAAGTTTTGTTTCATATTGTTCATCCCATTTCGGCTTATAAACAAAGCCATTTTCTTGCTTTCGAGTGGCTTCGGTTGTATCGCGTATTCCGGGTGAGCTCTGAAGTGACACATTCGAAAATATACGGTAGGTAGCACAGTGTAAGAGTCTGTGTATATCGGATGATCGCATGTGTTATGGATGTACGTTTTCACTGAAGGATGACCTGTATGGCCGTACTTGTTGATGAACTTATAGTGTGTTCTCCCAGTAGAATAATGGGTGTTTTCTATTGAGATAAATATAACGTGTTCCCCCTTGTCGATGACACTGTCATCTGTGTGTTGAACGCCGATAACACGCACTTCGCACCCACTATCTTCGTTTAGAATCTCAGCCTTGATTCGCGGAAAGAATAGGTCTTTGAAATACTTATGTGTCATCTCGAAATGTTGCGTGACATTAGGTACCGCATGTACTGCCCCTGGATCTGTATAAATTTTCATCTTATACCTATGGTGTCACAGTTTCTATATTATTTACAAACAAAATTGATAATGTTTAAAGGTCGATAGCATTTACATACAAATGAAACAATTAGGCCAGTATTTCACGACTAACGCTTCGTTACAGGATAAAGTTCGAGAGTTCGTTCGGGATCCAGTTGGAAGTATATTGGAGCCATCAGCCGGAGAGGGAGACTTAGTGCGTGTGCTTAACACCTCTTTCCCAAATAACACTGTCGTGTCTTACGAGATTGATAAGAAGTTAGTGTTCTCTGATAAACGTGTATGCGATCCCTGGCACAACGAAGACTTCTTGAATGCCCAAATCTCCATATTTAGTACGGTGGTTGCGAACCCTCCATTCGTTAAGTCAAAACATGGAAACCTTTATGTGGCTTTTATAAAGAAATGCTTCGACTCCCTCAGCGATGGTGGTCAAATGGTGTTCATTATACCATCCGACTTCTTCAAACTTACACAAGCCAGTTCCCTATTAACGGATATGTGCTCCGTAGGATCTTTTACGGACATCTACTGGCCACATGATGAGAGCTTATTCACAGGCGCATCTATCGATGTACTTGTGTTCCGGTATGAAAAAGGCGCAGCGATCGGCAAAACATGTTTGAACTATGAGCCGTATGACGTAGTGTGCTCAAATGGCGTCGTGACCTTCACTCCAGAGCAGGACGGAAGCTCTGATATGGTATCACTGGGAGATATGTGCAGTGTGCATGTTGGTCTCGTTACAGGTAGGGAGTCCGTGTTCAAGACAGACATAGGAAATATAGAACTTCTAGTTGGGGAGGCAACAAGGGAGAGATACATTCTTGTACATGATATAGAAGAGGAACCGAATACAGAGTTGGTTGCCCATCTTGAGGCACATAAGGCTGAGCTGATGAATAGGAGGATTAGAAAATTCACAGACGACAACTGGTTTGAATGGGGTGCTTTGCGAAATCACAAGGTGATGACAGACAATGAAGGTGCCGAGTGCATATACGTACGCACTCTAACGAGGGATACTCGTGTTTGCTTCAAGGGACACGTGGAATTGTACGGTGGTAGTTTGTTGATGATCCTGCCAAAGAAAAGAATAGATTTGGATGCTTTAGTTTCGTACCTTAACTCATCGACTCTTCGTAATCAGTTCATTCATGCTGGGCGCTTCAAGATAGGTCAGCGTCATCTTGACAACCTTCAAATTCCTGCTGCCATCGCGACCTAGCGGATATACCAACCGATGTTTGCAGTTTGACCGATTCGGAAGTAGTCGCTGTATATAGTCAGTTTTTCGAGATCTTTTTCGTTCTCGATGAACTTCACATCTGTGCCATCTCCGAATACAATGATTCGATCGAACTCTTGTTTTTCTTTGTATTTTTGGAAGAAGCTTCCGAGTATTACTCGTTGAAGGCGGTCCTGATCAAATGCCCCATAACCAGGAGACGGAGTCGCTTCGCTGTGGTCGCTTATGTCCGGGATGACTTCACTCGCGATATCCAGCGCATTTGAAGATGCGCAGAATGCATGCTCTGTTAGGTACTGTGCAATGAGACTTCTCGCCAGGTCACCGTTTTTCGCGAATTGCGTCACATAGTGATCCCTATGCTGTGTTTTCTCTATCTCGAAAACCTTTCTTCCTCGCCATTTTGAGGTTGTGGTGTTATTCCCTTCAAATTCACAGTCATTGAAGATGTCGTTTGTTTTCTTGATGTACGTTATGCCTGTGAGTTTTGGATCAGAGAGACGAACCTCTTTACCCTTGAGTTCAATAACTACACCTGCATCGAGAATGTCTCCCTTGTTTGGTTGCGACGCCCCAGGACGAATCAAGCGATATAGAAGCTCGTATTTTCCACAGCATGCATTTGGTGACGTATTGAGACCGGTCGGTGTCATTTCAGCAATTGCTTTCCATAATGCGCCGAGGGAGTGAGGCGCACCAAGATCATTTGCTTTAACATAGGCATCGAGGTGCTCAAATATATTACCTTCCCTGATCTCAAATGGTTTAGCTGCGAGTGTTTCACGAAGGGTAATGATTTGTTGAACGGAAAGGTTGTTTTCGAATACCGGCCAGAACAGTTCCTTGGCGATGGACTGCTGTTTAACGGCAGTTTTTCCGATATTAGAGCTGGCAACCCATTGGGTAATGGCTCCGAGAAATTGTGTGACTTGAGATCTCGACATAGTAATGTGTATATGATACCTATATCAGGTAAAAGCATTTCAATTTTCGAGCGAAAAAAGTATAAGTAACATTTCAACCAAAGACAAGTGCTATCAAAGCGAGTCCCAGGCAGCCTAGGACACACATAACGACTTTTTTAATGTTTCCTCGCGGTGGTGTTGGTGCCGATGGACCCGACGTTGTAGATATAACGAGTGGGAATCCTTCATCTACAACCTCTTCACGTAATGGGGTCATTATATGACTACTCGAAGCAGACCGCCGCATATTTCGTGAAGGTTTTGGAGGCATGTTATGTAGATGGCTGTCTTGAAGTGTCAATGACTGTGTTCCGGGCCATGACATCGGTGATGTCAAAGTAGGATCTAATTTCGCAATAAGCTTCATTCTTTCCCTTGCACACCCTTCTGAACAAACATCAGCGTCGCAACATCTCACGTATGGTTGTGATGGGTGTAGCTCTCTACCGCAGTTGGTACATACGCGTTTGGAATACATTGTTTAGTTAGTGGTTGCTCTCTCTATCATAGGGATCAAATCGATCAATTTTCTCACTATACATATAACAATGATCAAACGTTTAATGGCGTCTGAAACACTACGAGCGACTGTCCCGCTTTTAATCATATTGTCTATCATATTATTCTCGACAGTAGCGTTTATCGTCTTTCAGTTATTTAGTGGAAATGTACCATGTGGTCCTTTTGATGCTTTTGATGGAACATCCGGAGTCGTTCCTATGTTGGACGATATAGCGGATTTTCCTACAGAAGCTAACAAGACTATAAAGTACGTTATTGAATACCGCAAGGCTATTCGTGATAATAACATGAATGAGAAACAGATTAAAAAAGTGGTTAAGGATGCTTTTAGTCAAACATCATATTTGATGGCATTCAAGACGCACGGGGATCGCCGAGGTGAGTTACTCGCTGCCGGTTCTGCTGATGGTGTCTGCCAAGGAGAAAATCCATACTGCACCGTATGGGCTGGCGGCCCAGCTAAATATCTCGGACAGAAGGAGGGTGAAAATTGTTGGAACCTTAGAAGCCCAGATGGGCGGTATGTCGTGAGAGAGATGGTGGCTATTGCGGATCGTGGTGGAGGATGGTATGGACTATTTTGGACTAGTCCAGAGGGAAAAGTACATACCCAATATATATACATTGCTCCTCTTCGGGAGCATAAACTACTTTTAGCGAGTACTTTTTATGCTAGCCGTTTGATGTAACACTACCATTCAAGATCGGCATACTTCGCTGCTGTTGGACAACTTCCGCGCAAGTAACAGTTTTGGCAATCAGGTGTGAAACCACAGACTTGTTGGCCATGATCCACAAAGGCTCTTGAAAAGTGCCCAACCTGTTTAGGAGGAATAATACTCTTCACCTTTTGTTCCACTTCAACATCATTCATTTTGCTGTCGATATAACCCCATCTCTTGAGAATCCTGCTTACATGCGTATCAATGCCGAACTCGGGCTCCTGATGGACCCATGCCATTGTTATGCTAGCAACATGGCGTCCAACACCGGTCATCTCCTGCAATTGATCCCTATCATTTGGGATGTCACCGTCGTAGTTCTCGATTAGATTCCTATTTGCCTTTAGGACCCAAGCTATTTTCCGGCCGGCGTGCCTCATGTCGTGCTTCTTCATCCAATCCATCCATGCTTTCTTGGTTTCCTTGTCATCATGGATAGCATCCAGGCTCTCGGGAGTCGGATATACCTTAAACAACTTGTCTGTGATAAAGAGCATCGCACTCTCGTGTGTGTTACAGACAAGCATTGTTGCGAGGAAGCATCTCCATTTCCAATTTTTGTTGTACATTTGTTTTTCATCGAGACCGAATCGGAAGCTACGGAAACGTTGGTAGCGCGTCGTGAGTGCAGTAGCGAACCGACCCATATCCATTTCGCCTGTGATAGTTGGTAATGGATTCCTCACGATGGTAGCATTGACTGTCGATAGATCAGTTGCCAGTTCGCATTTGAAGCCTTGGTCAAACTCTTTCAGACCCCAAACGCGGTCTATAGTCGCACCAAGAACAGCGCTATGCATACATTTACCGAAATGATGCCACTTGCAGTTCCGGTGAGGGTAGAAGGTTAAGACACCAAGTCTAATCTCTCCTTTCTCAATCAGCTGCTTGCACTTGCTGCACTTGCTTCTTCCACTTTTGGCGATCTCTACCACCCATGCTTTTCTCGGTTTTTTCTTTTTTTCTTCGACGATCTTCGCCGGTGGAGCGATAACGACAGTGCTGGCTGTCGAAACCACCTTTTTATTTGGCCGCGTCTTAACGCGAATCATAAAGGGTGCTGATTTGATCATGTTGATTTGATACTGGTTGCTGCTGATCCAAAGGAAAAAAGTATTTCAATTTTCTTCGTGGTATTTCCATGCTCTTACTCTTCAGGCTCGCCTACCTTTGGTAGGCCATATGGTTCATATCTTGCGATGCGCATTGCCGCAAAGCGAGGTTCTTCTGGTAGTTTTCTTGGTGCTCTGGTTCGCTCATTCGTTGGCGGTTGCAGTTGTATAGATTTTTCTGCAAGGCGCTGCATACGTGAGCGTAGTTTGTTCTTGAGTGATCCTGTCTCGTCTGGACAGAGTGTAGGAATTGATGCGATGCTACCGAACGCCACAGTTGGGTATCCATCTCTAATATTGCAGTGGGTTATACAAACGACGTCTAGCGAATCTATCCAGTCCGGTGTTGCGGCATGATAGGTTGCTGTGTATGGCTCGTCGTTGTCGTAGTATTGTAGAGGATACGACAATGTTGGACTCTTGACAACTATGAATAGGCGCTTGTCTCTGGTGTATATAGCTGCATCGCGTTCTCCTGCTACGACGATTGAGTTGATTATATCGAGAAGATCTTTTGTGTTATCCATGACTTGCTGAACGCTGAATGAAAATTTGGCATTCAATTTTTCATGGCTAACCACTGAAACTGTCGAATAAAATGTCGTTATATACTACTATAAATGCAAGGAGCAATTGAAGCTTTAATACTGTTAGCAGTAATGACTTTATTCGTCTTGTTTTCTACTGGGAAATATGTGAAGATCGCAGATCTTTTCAAGGACAAAAAATGGTTTATGCACTTCCTGGTACTGGTAGGGTTTAGTCTCTATATTCTAAAGTTCTACCACGGAGATGAGCCAGAGAAAGATGAGAGACTAAAAGAGTCGGTTAAAAAAGGCATTTTCGCATTCATCATTGCACTATTATCAGAGGCGGGTCTATCCATAGCGCCTTTTTGGGCCGTATTCGTCGTGTCCTACTTTCTTGACGGATGGGTCTAGTTATGTGTTGCATATTAACATATTCACCAATATCATATCATGACAGATAACACACAATTCTCTTTCAGGATAGCTCATAATAACAAAGCTAAGATTATTATTAATAACCGGGGTGATTGGAAGCCGTTTGCCGGTGGCGGGCTTACAAATCAGTTGCTTGAGGTGATGTCCGGATTAAAACAATGTAGGACCATCGGGATCCGCGCGGCTGAAGTAGTTGGTTTCCGATCAGATATGTTCGTTTCTGATTCGGCGCCTCTGTCGATTGTTTTAGATATCAAGAAAACGAATGAGGCACTATCAAGAATAGGTCTCCCGATATTAGAAGAAAAAGACAACGGATCAGAGGCCGGTATCGAAGTACGACCAAAATATAGAAGTTTTAGAGAGATATATGGGCCGCAGCTCGCAGCATTTCATCCAGCGTCATGGATATGTGACCTATGTGAGAAAAGGATGCCCCGCGGTGGTTTTGATACGGTAATGTTGAGACTGGGTATTGATGAGGTGATATACAACTGCATGCCTGGTGTTCATCATAAACACGCTGGGGCGCGAGGGGAGCGCGTATCGGCATGGATTGAAGGAGAAGGGCGGGAAAAGGTAGATGCTCATGTCAAAGAAATTTGTACCAAACTTGACCAAGAATTCAATGGAACTAGACCTGTGTGGGTTTGTACATCAGTGGGAAAAAGTTCTCGGCATGCTGTCATTGAGAAGTATCTGGAGACAATCGTTCGTGAGCGTCCTTATCTCATGTGGGAGAAAAGCATTCCTGATCCGCGAAGGGAGGTATGTGCTATGGTCGATATGTGGATATGTGTTAAAGGTGGGCGACATGTTTCGTTACCAGAGGGAAGCACCCTTTCTAGGTTCATACGCGAGTGGAAACAGAGAGTCGCTACCGATCCGTCAGTTAGATGAAAAATAGTGTTAGTTGTGTGTTGTTTGTTAAATATATACTTACCGCTTACGCTAGTACGGTGAAACCTTCACCTACTAGATCATCCTTAAGTCGATCATAGTTAGCCTTGATCTGTGCTATCATCGACTCATCATATTTAAGGCGTTGCATCTCGTGCCTTATTACGTCCATCTTCCCTTCTCTGCTCTCCATTATCTCCCTCAGAGCCTGTCCAATGATCTCATCCTTATTCATCGCCCTCACCATCCATTTCTCCCTCGCCCCAAATATACTCTTCCTTTTCCCCATATCCCCCTCATCAATACTTGTTAGACTACTGTCATTCTCCAGGAGGACATTCCTCAGACAGAAGTCAGTTGCCCGGAATACTCCTCGAAACATAGCGATTTTAGCTAGCTCTTTCAGTACTTCAGTGTTGCCCATCATAGGACTTTTCTGTGCCTTCATAATCCCAAGTGACACACCTTTTCCTATCTTCCTCATTATACAATACACAACTTTGTCGTCGGTTTTCACCAATTTCCAGTTGTCTTTCCATACTGAGGTCTTCTTGTCGATCTTCTCGATGCGGAAGTTCGCCGTGATTCGTCTCATTCCGATTTGCTGAAGCCCAAATGCAGGCTTGCAAGTATCAATACATACATAATCCCTATTGAATCCCATGCTCTTCCTTCCTTCTTTCCATATCTCGCCATTACACTCGAAGCACATCACCTTTCCTCCGCATGTTTTTTCCATACAGATTTTGATTTCAGCATCATCACTTATCTCCACGTGCTCGAGTTCCTCTACAGGTACAGCACTCTTCTTTTTCGCCTTCTTCCCTTTCTTCCCTTTCTTCCCCTTCTTCGTCGGAGCACCATATTTTTCCGGATTAATTTTCACGTCTTCATACAAATTCCTCCATGTCTCGACCAGATATTCTGTGTCCTCTCCAATTACTTTGGCCCCCTCCAAAGCGAAATCACTCTTCTTCTTCCCCATTTTCCTACCGGCACTACAGTGCATATCAATAGCATAATCATCTATCTTCAGATACTTTCTATCCTTAAACAGTGCGATCAGCTCCTCAGTGGTAACTTCCACATCCCAGTCATCATCAATCAGCAGCTTGTCGCGATGCAATACTATAGACACAGCAGACGACAGCCAGATATGTCGCTCGTTTCTCCCCTTCACGAAGAACTGCTCTAGTTTCAGTTCCAAGCATTTAGTTAGTAGAGGACTATCAGCTACCTCGTTGAAGAGATGCTCCCATACAGCATATACACAGTCTGTCCTCCTGAATCGCCTTTTCCCTTTCACATCGCAGTGAAACATCTCCAGAGCCCAGTGGTAACAAGAGGGATGCTTATTATATAGGGCGATGATGAACCCCATAAGGTAGTCTCTCGGTACAGCCCAGCCCGGTTCGATCTTCTCTTCTGCACTCAGCACCTTGTCAGCAGCCTGATGAACCTCAACAGGGCTGTAGAGGTCTTCCTCATGACCCACTCCCGGGACCTTCTTCACGACCTTATACACACTAACGCCTCGGCGCCAATAAGTATAGATATCGCTATTCAACCGGATCATTCGGGCTCCTAGCATCGTCTTGCAGATCTTCACAAGCAGTGCGATATCAGCGCGATCACCCTCTTCGAAATCTTTCACCCATGCCATACACTGCATATACTTCTTGACCTCAGCAAACACCATCTCCTCGTCCATCATGATGATGAGTCTATTCACCAGGTTGCTTATGATACCCTTAGCCGCAGCCCTTTCTTTCTCGCCTGGAGCCAGCGCTTGAAACAGGTAGATCTCACTAAGACACCACAGCATCTTGTCATGCTCTCGTCTTCTCAGGTATTTCTGGAGTGCGCTTTTCAGCACATCCAATTTCAGTCCGCTCCAGCTAATACTGCTGAAGCATGTTCGCCATTTAGTTTTTCCTACACTAGTCATGTTCGTACTTAAAGTAGTGGTTTCTTGCATATAGTGATTGTTATTGGAAACTTAATAACATTTCAATTTTTTGATGCTGCTAGGCGAACACCACTAGGTCATGAAAAAGCAAAAAAAAAGAGTAGGTTTTGGATGTGAAGGGGGAAATGGGCATGAAAAGGAGAAAATTGAAATGCTTTTTTTGGTAAGAGGGGTAAGCATCAAAAAGCAAAACACTCAGTACAACTAAGAAAATGCAGACAACTCAGTTCAACGCAACGATGGAGATGAGCCGGCTTCTGGAGAAGCAGCTTGGATCAGCAGTAACGGGCTTCACCACCTCTGCGGTGGAGGCGCTCGCAACGAAATATGGCTTCGACTCGGCGGAGGCGATCAGCCACCTCGGACTCTCGGACTTCGCGATCGAGCGGAAGACGCAGAAGAAGGCGAAGGCACCAAAGGAGAAGAAGGCGAAGGCGCCTAAGGTGAAGCGCATGGTCCCTGGCATGCCTATCCCGTTCTGCGGACAGGTGTGTGGTGACTGGTGCAACGGTATCCGCCTGAACCACGGCCTCTACACCCAATGCACGATGGCAAAGGGTGCCAACGGCTTCTGCAAGACCTGCCAGAAACAGGCTGACAAGAACGAGAACAACAAGCCCAACTATGGGGTGATCCAAGATCGCCTTGAGGGTGAGGCTCTCGAGTACCGCGACCCTAAGGGGAAGCAAGTCAGCTGCTATGGTAACGTCATGAAGAAGCTCCAGATCACCCGCGCTGATGCGGAGGCAGAGGCAGCCAAGTTCGGCTGGACTATTCCTGAGGAGCAGTTCGAAGAGCGCAAGGCTAAGAAGGGTCGCCCGTCCAAGAAGGATGCTACCGCATCTGACACAGACGATGAGGCCCCTAAGCCTAAGGCCAAGCGCGGACGCCCCAAGAAGTCCAAGAAGGTGGTGAGCAACGCTGCTATCGGTGACGATCTCATCGCTAGCTTGGTGGCTCAGGCCGAGAACAAGGTGGTTGCCGAGGAAGACGATGAGTCCTCTGTTAGCACCAGCGAGTCCGAGACCGAGAAGCCCAAGGAGAAGGTAGCCAAGAAGAAGGCGACCAAGAAGGGCGGACGCAAGGTTAAGGTCCCTGAGCACTTCACTGGCGAGGACAGCGCCTGGCAGGCAATGACCGGTGCGGAGCGCAAGCAGTGGAAGAAGGACAACAAGCCCCAGCTCTCGGATGAGGAGAAGGCAGCCAAGAAGAAGGCAGCTGCTGAGAAGCGCAAGGCTACCATGGCAGCTAAGAAGGCAGCAGCTGAGCAGGCTCCTCTGGTTCCTGAGCAGGAGCTCACGGTCGATGTCGATGCTTCCACGGCTCCTACCACCCCTGAGCAGGATGACTCCTCAGCTGTGACCACCCCGGATGCCCCAGTGAAAGTCCAGCCAGCTGTTACCCCTGAGAAGCACACGGCGATCCCGATGCAGGCTCTCGATGACGCGGACTCCAGCGATGATGAGGCCGAGGTGGAAGTGGTGAAGTTCGAGCACGAGGGTACGGAGTACCTCAAGGCAGCTGATGGGATCCTCTACGATCCGGAGACACAGGATGCAGTGGGTGTCTGGAACGAGGAGACCAAGACGATCGATGAGCTCGACGACCTAGATCTCGAGGACTAGGTGGAGAGATAGGTAAGTTAAATAACACAAAACCCATAAAAAGTAAAAAATAAAAAACCAAAAAAAAAGAATTGGCCTTCGGGCCTTTTCTAATTTGGTCTTAAGTATAGAATTAAAATCTTTGTTGAATGTACTTAAAGATTCTTTAGGAATACATGCTGGAGGAAATGTGAGGTTGGCCGAGTGGTCTAAGGCGCCGTGTTCAAGGCATGGTATTTCAAGGGTTCGAACCCCTTACCTCATATTGTTTTAATAACGCATGGTTGCCCGAGTTGGTCTAAGGGGGAAGACTTAAGATCTTCTGTGTTCGCACGCGTGGGTTCGAACCCCACACCATGCATCCGCGGCTTTGGGTGTTGCCGTAATCAGCACCCGTAGCTCAGTTGGTTAGAGCATCGGTCTTATGAGCCGAAGGTCCGGGGTTCAAGCCCCCGCGGGTGCAATGGAGTGGATTCGCCATTAAAGACGTCCAGGAAGCGGTGTGGCGCAGGGGCAGCGTGTTGGGCCCATAACCCAAAGGTCACTGGATCGAAACCAGTCGCCGCTATAACGTAATAAACAACCACCATAGCTCAGTCGGTAGAGCGCGGCGCTCTTAACGCCGTGGTCGAGGGTTCAAGTCCCTCTGGTGGTACGGTAAAGAACCTGTTTCCGAACAGCAAAACAACATTGATGAATATGTTAAAATGGAAACCGCAGTGTGCCCTAGTGGCGCAATGGATAGCGCGCTCGACTTCTAATCGAGAGGCTGTGGGTTCGAGTCCCACCTAGGGTGTAAAAGGGGAGTTGTTTTAATAACTCATTTCCCGTTTTCCTACTCATTTCCGGTTTGGGCCTTTTTGGCTAGATTGGAGGGTATTCAAATACTTATCCGTTAAGTAAACGAAATACTCGAAAAACCTTAGATTGCACTGTGTGCTCTCTGAAAGCTAGATTAACCTGTGCAATTTAATAGCTAGATTGCACTGTGCTATAAGACCACATAGGGGATGCTAGCAAAATTGAACCCCTTTCTTTCTCTCTTCAATACTCAATCCTCCAATGATCCCTGGGCTCGTAGCTCTCTTGATAGTCACAGCTGTTATCGCAGTTGTGGCAACCTTTATGATCTTGTGCTGCAAGAGGCCTCCTGGATCCCGCAACTCATACGGCCGTACGTGAGCGGTAGCAAAAATTGAATACCAAAACCCCTTTTGATGGTATTCAATGAAAAAAAAGTTGAACCAATGCGAATTCAAACTATTGAAGATGTCGTCGTAATATCCGTCAAGCCTGCGCCTGAGATGGAGTGTGCTATCTGCAATGAGCTTGTGGATTCGCTTATATCGGTATGTCCAGGAGAGAAACATGATGATCACAGGGTGTGTAAGACCTGTGTTAATAAGATGTCGAAGGAGAACGAGGCGATAGGATGCGTCTATTGTGGATGGCGGCCAGGACCGGTAGAAGACACGACTGTGGAGGCTGTACCTGCAGAGCGGCCTTCGCCAGAACCAGAAAGGACAGCGTGGGCGAACTGTAAGTACAACTGCAGAGATAGGTTCAGCCTTACACTGATGTATCTGCTATTAGGATGCATGTTGGCTGTGTTCTATCTCGTCATGATGTCCTGCTTGCTCTTCGTCTATAAATGCACATGGGGTAATATCATCGGCGACAGAAGCTGGTGTCGTAATAGAGGAGGGATGGTGACAATAGAAAATGCTGGACTAGGATTCGTCGTAACCTTGATTCTTTGTGGAGTAGCAATGAGCACGTTCTTGTTGGCAACCTGGATGAAGCCTAGAGTGAAACAGTTAGTTGATAGGTGTTATGGGTCACCAAATGAGGAGAGATAACAAAGAAAAAGGAACCAATTGAAAAATACTCACACCTCTATCTCCGTTTTTATTGCATTGGCTTTACGTTTTTTGTATTTTCTACTCTCAGCAGGAATGGGCTTGCTATCGCCTGGTTCCACCCGCAATTTTGAGCCATTATGTACCAATTCTACTACGTTGAATACATAACGGAGGATGAACCCTCACCCCCAAAGAGTAATCATAAAGAGGAATCGAACCTCTATAAAGCAACCATACTATGATGGCTTCTCTCTACGCCGGCTTATTTCAGCCTAATGAAACGTAGAGCATCCGGCTGTGATTTTTCACAGCGGGCCGATTCTGGTGGCGACACCAGTTCAACTGAGCAGTTTAAAGTCATATTCCAGGACTTTAGTTTAACGTCAGATCTTTTTATGACTTTTTACCGCGTCGTACTATACGCTCGGATGGTGTTTTTGTTATTATTATACACACTTGCAACAACGTCTATTGTGACTCAATCTCAAATTTGTAAGCTTTTCTCATCGCCTCTTTGGTACTATATGCTGTAGGAGTTGAACTGCCGGTTTAACTGCTTACTTACCCATCACTTATCTAACGTAAAATACTCCGTTCAATTTTTCAAATACTTAATGCTGTTCGGGTGCTGGTGTTTCATGACACCCAAAAAAGGGGGTGCTCGACACTCCTCACCTATTCTATTTCTAACTATATTGTTCGACAAGCTTCAACTTTTTCTTTGGTTTTGTTTTAACCTTAAACTTGAGCTTGGCTTGTTTTTTGGCCTCTTTTTTTGCTTTTCTCTCTGCTGCAGCCTTCAAATACCTATCAAGAGATAAGTACTTAGGGTGCCCAGCAGCATGTCGCCAGGTCCATAGGCTGGACTTGTTCCAATGCTGTCCCACTGCTAGCTCACTCATGATATAGAGATCGCCACTATTGAGAAGCACCCTCTCAGGGGTGGCCATAGGGCAATAGCGGTGGAACAATACCCATTGCATAGGGTAGTTATAGCCACCTATACTGAGGGCAAAGACTCGAGTCCGCTCGCTATCCCCATGGTAGCCAATGCCTTGCTGATCGGACTTTTTCGTAGTCTCTGTTCTGTACCTATTACCTTCGCAGATAAGGTCGCAGTTCTGAGTAGGGGTGTCCAAACCAGCTATTAACTGACTTATTTCTCTCACCTTCCTATCAGCAGAAGCGAGATGGGGCATACTATTTATGTCCTCAATAGTCCCCTTCCCCTCTTCATAGGCGGCCACCTGAGTCACGCCTCTCTGAAAGATAAGGTTTGATCTGGCGTGCTTATTGAGCACCTTACCAGTTCTGGTGTTAAGGAACTTTGTATCCCAAGTTTTGCTGGTAAGCTCACTCATCATTGCAAGCTGCTCTTCTTGGCTCAGGAAGTTCCTTAAAATTAGGACACCTGCTTCGATTTTGGTGGGGCACTCATCTGGTACAGTAAATACCTTAAGCTCGGCGACACCGCCTTTGGCTTGATAGTGGGCCTGTACGCCTGCTAGGTCAGCGAGGGTGACCCCTGTGCCACTTTTTTGGATTTCGCCGACTTTTTGGTTGCCAGCGTGGTTCTCACCACAGTCTCCCCATGTTAATGCTATGCGCGTGCTACTTAGAGTTGAATTGTTCATCATGTTGTTGTGAGTGGAAATAAGTCGAAAACTTTAATCAATTTTTCTACGTCTTTTACTTATTAGCTTTATATCCGAACACTACACAAAATAGTGCATTTAATAAGTATTCAAATCATGACTGGTTTCCCGTTTTCCTACTCATTTCCGGTTTGCATATAAAGCTTGATTGCGGGGTATATCGATAATATGGCGTAGAGACGCAATAAGTATTCAAATAGGCGATAATAGCTAGATTCGCGACTACCACAAAACTAGCTCTATGAACTAGCTCTATGAACTAGCTCTATGAACTAGCTCTATGAACCAACTATATTCTCTCCACTCTCAACTTATAATCCCTCTATTTTATAGTAATGAACAGTCTATGGTTCCTTGTTGGATGCCTCGGTACCAGAGCCCTCATGGCTCTCATTGTTAAGAACCTACCTAAACACTATCTACCTTACGCCGGCGCAATAGGTCTCATCATCAGTATCACGATGGCCAGCCTCTACATTTTCAGACTCAGACAGAGGGGCGCCGAAGCAGGAGGGTTAAGTACAGGTCCTGGTAAGATATGGTGGAACGATGTAAGACCCATTCACGCAGCGTTCTATCTTGTTTTCGCATGCTATGCATTTCAAGAGAGACCCTATGCGTATGTGCCACTGGTGATTGACCCTATATTCGGTCTGGCCGTATGGTACGCCCACTATCACCTATAATTTCTCGATGTCGAATTAACTATAGGAGGACAATAACACTATCCCTATCAATAAATTGAAATGCAATTCTAACCGGAAGACACTGACAGGTTGCTCACAGCAATCAAACTTTCAAGCACATATTAGCCGGGAAAAGAGGTTCGATTCCTCTTGGCGGGACGACGGTCATCCGTAACATCATCCGCTATAGCATAATGGTAATGTACCGTAAATGAAAGAAGCAACCTGCAAACGACTGTTTGCCCGAGTGGTCTAAGGGGTCACGTTAAGGCCGTGATATGTTCGCATGCGTGGGTTCAAACCCCACAGCAGTCAAAAATTCTTTTCTTTACATAGAATGCCCCGGCCGGTTGGTTTCATGGTGGTGGAATTGCGAGTAGTCCTGATTGTGGGGACGAAGCGGGTGGTTCGACTCCCCCGAGAGGCATTTCTTGTTTGATAGGTATTTAGCGATACACATCAAACTTAATTAGTTAAGACACATCGAGTACAGAAGGCGGTTGTTGAAATAGAGGAGGAAAGGGCCAAACAAGGCCAAAACCGCCGACAAAACATTGACATCACCCTCTACAACAGCGTAGAGAGCCTGGCCAATAGCCATCGCAAGGAAGATGAAAGCAAAGACTGTGAGGTAGTAGAAGTACGCACAGTAGTCTTTGCTGAGAGGCGAGAAGAATGTTTGCTCAAGGTTGTTCATATAGAGTAACCAAAGATTTTCTTTTAGGCGCGCATGGATTTCGATGTAAGCGGGATTCAGAGCGGATACGCCGAAAAATTGAAACGGAGTATCTAGTACGATATGATACAACTCGAACATGGTACAGACACGCTCGCAAACGAAAACCCACCAACAGAACACCAAGGTCGCTTGGCCTGCTGAGGCCACCACCGTTCAGGGCTCCACCGCCTCTAATCCCGATGCCGAAGACAACACAACGATTCTGCTCGGCGCTCCGCCGGCTCAGCGGCTCTCCTTCTCGGATCTCGCCTCTCAACTGTGGGGAATCCACATCAATCGACTCCTCACCCAAGTCCAAGAGGGCGCGATCGACCAGGAGGATCTCACCAAAGCCGAGTACAAGGCCTGCTACGTCGCTATGACGCAGGGTAGCTAAACAAAAACAAACAAAAAAGCGTCCCGAGCACGACGCTAAAAGGCTCACTTTGACTGCTTACAACGATAAACCAAGACCATTCATGCCTTAAAGCCACCACACAGTAGTTAGTCCGGAGTGAAAAAGTAAAGGTGGCGACTTTTTCTATTTGTAATACAACATGGCCGCCTCTTTTATCAAACTCATGTCTCTCAGCATCTGTATTGCCAAGGATCTCGATAACAAGATTCTCGAAACATTGTTATCGGATTACGCGAAGAAACGCATCAACAAAAAGAAGTATCTGCTGATGCATCTTTTGATTTACAACTATGCCTCGAAAGATCCACCGATTCAATCGAGCCCCATTTACAAGATCCTCAGAAGACACATCGAAGCCGATACCTCACGTATATGCAAGTTTCTCATCTATGACTAGCTCGCTTATTCGACACCCATCAGATTCATTCCGACTATCACAATGATAATACCTAAAATCTGCTTCTTCGTTAGCGTTTGGCCGAACAACAGCCAACCAACAATAGCGACGAGAATTTCAGAGAGGGCATTCCAAACCGAGTTAGCAAGAGCAAGTTTAACTCCACTAGAAAGAATCAAGTTGTAGATGTAAGCCACCAATCCATACACTATTATGCCTGCAGCTAGATACATTGGGGTATTCCCTTTGGTATCGCTATTTTTTTGAAGAAAGTACTGCGCGAGTGCCTCAGTAGCCGAGATAGCAACTATAAGGAGAATCAAATGTAATTCCATCTTATATATACGCTGCGAGGAAAATTGAAATGCTTTCTTCGGTCCATACGTATGCACCAAACAGAACAAATCATGGATTTCAAATCAACCTGCCCAGTGAAAAAAGACGGAACGCCGGATCTCCGGTACAAAGTAAATAAAACAGACCAAGCGCCACCATCGCCGTGCGGAGCTCCGCCCGACACCTGCTTGATATGCACCGACACCATGGAAGGCAAGGTGACACTGAAGTGTGGTCACGAGATGTGCCCCACCTGCTTCGCAAAGCACGCCAGGGCGAACCACACGTGTCCATTCTGCCGTGATGAGTTTGCGCCCGCAGTGAAGCCAAAGGTATCGATGCCCATTGAAGTAGCTGAGTCCATGGTTACGATGGACACACTCTCCAATGCTCACCGATGGGCAGACGTGATGCGTGCCATGCAGAATGCAGACGATGATGACAAACGCGTTTCGCTGCTGCTCTCATCGGTTGGCACAGCCCAGATGCGTCTCCTTGGTCTTGCCAAGCACTGGTATGAGTGCGACTGCAGCCATTAATTCATCATGATGAATCGCTTTCAGAACTCTCCTCCTCAAAAGTAATCTCGGTCACACCCGGACTCTCCTCACTACTTTCTTCCTCACTACTTTCTTCCTCACTCTCCTCCTCCCCATTTTCTTCTGGATAACCATCAGTGAGTATTATATCTCTCACGTCGGTTTCTACAATAAAACCCATAGATCGAGGATTCACACATACGGCCCAGCTCCATGACAAGAAGAGCATCGAGGAAAACGCTGAAGCCATGCTTACTATGTTAGCTAAAAAAGCATACGACCCGAAACCATCACAGTCACCACTACCTAAAGCGGTAAAATTCGCCGCCACCGCACACCCGCTCATCCTGTTGAGAGCCGAAGACACGGACCATAAAAATATGACGAAAGCCCCCTGCACGGCGAGGCAAGCATACGCTGGACCCATAACAGAGAAAACACGGACCTTCCTCATCTCCATCTCTACATCCAAGAAGGTTTGATGACAGACTTCGCACTCGAGTGTGTCACTCCGCCTAACCCATTCAATAAAACAAGAATCATGAAAAAATCCGCTTGTACATTCACAACGACGTACGAGAGGATCGGACTCAAAAGACGTCGAATCTAAACAAATGCGACAGCAATCATCCATATAAGAAGATGGTTGTTGTCCTCTAAGCTTTTTTATTGGGAGATCGGGTATCTTTGCCAGCTGCTGTAAATTGTGTGTAATTATTGGGTCTCGGGGCTTTGGGTGTGCCCGAGTCGGTGCTGGGATCAAAACTCTCTACGACGCTTAGATCAAGCCAAAGCTTACGCTGGTAGCCATTCCGCTGCTCAAATAAGGAGGGTCTTGTGCAACAAGCAGATTTGGGTTCTGACTCATACTCCATTATATTATAAGTGTCAAGTAAATTTATGATAACCGTTCTCGGCAGGCCTTTCATCTCGACGCGCTCGGGATGAGGCGTCACGACAAGACGGTCTCATGCGGTGCTCAACTGTTGAATAATAAGACGCAGGAACTCCACAATATTCGCATCTGCTCTCTCTAAAAGTCATGCAAATGTTTCCCATTGATAAAACAAAAGAATGATTTCCTAAGTATGTTGATTATGTTCTTCGCTCCTAGTGTCGAATGGTACCTGGAGCAGGCACAAGCGCAGCAGGCACAGGCGCAGCAGGCACAAGCGCAGCAGGCACAAGCGCAGCAGGCACAAGCGCAGCAGGCACAGCAGGAGCAGCAGGAGCCGGTTCATCGGGCGCAGGATTAGAAGCCGGTCCCGCCGCGTCATCGGGAATAGGTTCAGCTGCCAACTCTGCAGGACCATCTGCGACCTCGTGTCCTCCATATCCCTCTTGGATCCTCAACATATCAGCGAGTATCTCCACCATCGGCAGGATGGCATGAAACTCACCCAATCCAAATCCTCCGGCAGCGGCTTCGTGCTCTTCCATGGGTGGTGGTGACTGCATTCGACTCCTCAGATGACCATTTATCTCATCCAGTGAAATGTATGGGATGAGATTGTGGCGACACAAAGAGCAACTGAATGCGGATGGATGTGAGCTCTGCATCTGTGCTTTCAAACACTTAGAATGCATGCAGTGACCGCATGGAGTATATTTAACCGTCTTGCCCTTGAGAGGTTCCAGGCATATAGGACAGTCATCATCGCTCTGACATCTCAACTCGATGATGATTCTACCACGCCTCTTGGCAATTTGACGGTGAGTTTCTCTTACTACTGGCGAGGATAAGGTATCCGGTTCGCGGGGAGCGCTGTCGAAACAGCAGTTACAATTCCATTGTGCGGGAGTTGCCATGATATCTGTAACAACCGTTTTTGGGAAGTGAAGATATCAATTTTGTCCTAAAATGTCGCGAAATAAGTATAAAAACAAACCAAGACAAACAAACAATGGACAAAGAAAGACAAGACGGATTTACACCGAAAGAGGACTACTTGCATGTGATTAAACATTCGCAGATCATCTCGTTGGATATGGTTATCACGAACCCGGACGGAAAGATCTTGCTCGGAAAACGAAACAACGAACCAGCTAAGGGCACCTGGTTCGTGCCAGGTGGGCGTGTGTATAAGAATGAAACATTCAAGGACGCGTGCCGTAGGATAAGCAAAGGAGAGCTAGGCGAAGCCCTATCGTACGATAACGAGATCGGCGTATATCACCACAGCTACAATAACAACTTCGACAACGAAGACTATGGGACACACTACCTTGTATTCGGGGTGGCGATCAATCTAGACCGACATCTCGAACTCAACACAGAAAGCACGGATGACCAGCATGAAGAGCTGAAGTGGTGGTACGCCGACGAACTTCTCTCAGATCCGACTGTACATGCATTTACGAAGAGCTATTTCCATCCTGGCGCGTGGAATAGAGCCTTTATGTGATAACGTTCCATTCAATTGGATCATCGCTAGTGATATCAACCACATGCAAACGACATGTCATGACTATATCGGGGATCGTCCGAGGTCCAGTTCGGTCCTCCACACAAGAGTATTCCACACTGGTGTGTGGATAAGACGAGAAGTTACAAGGAAACGGCCTTGATATAGCCTCTAGTTTCCTCCAGAGGCCATGCACACACGTAACACCGTTATATCCCCAGCTGGATATATCGTTGTCATCATCCTCATAGAAGTTGGCGTCGAACGCATGAGGAATACCGCTCAACCTTATATCAACATACTCAGTGCCTAGTCCATTATATATCGCATCGTATAGATTGAATGCCTTTTCTCTCGTCATGAAACACGCTACAGTAAAATGACCAAGATGCTCACTCCGGATGAACTCTTGATCATGTACAAGCCATACTCCGTAACCATAACCCATTAGTATAGGAAGTGATAAAATTGAAATTGAAATTAAAGGAGGGAAGGTGGCAGAAATAATTATGAGTCTTCCCTTTGAGGAACACAACAACTGTAAATACGTCCGTGGCTTCCCACCGGGCTGGTTGAGGTCAGTAGAGTGCGCTAACTGTGAAGCATTCGCATCCGTCAATGGGGTCATTGTGGGACACTGCTGGAACTGTGCAACCGACCTAAATAGAGGTACAGGATTCGGTGGAGAAGAAGACATGGAGAAGATTAATACACCTGATGAATGGGTCTCGAAAGGCGGAGAGTACCTGCGGGTTATAGCTCGAAGTTTGACAGCCATGGTTCAAGATAACGCGCGCGAAAAGCGTCTGGCCCTGGCAAGGGCCGCTCTATACACCGAAACCGAAGACGAGTTCGCGAGCGAGTTCGAAGCATATTCCCTAATCACATGTGAGCGCTGCGGCGATGCGATCCCTCAATCGATAGAGACGCGGCCGCCACTATGTCAGTGCGCTATACCAATCTATCCTGATTACTGTCGGAAGGGCGCAACCCAATCCGACTACGATGAGGATGATGATGTCTCTTCGGGACCAGATTCGATATCATAAGATACGCAATATCATGAAAAATTGAATTTGATGTACAATAATTACAGTACAACAAACTCAGTCAAATGCAACAATCCACTACAGTCCCCATCCAGCATGAAGGGAGCGACGGCCTCACAATATTATTAACCTTCCTACTAGTCTTCATCGCCATATGCTCAACGGCGTTTCGTCCTTTCGATGATGACGACTAGTTTTGCAGCCTTTCAGGAGGCTCCCAGTTCATCGGCGCCTGCACCTCACCAGCTATCATACCTGCCTCTTGTACGGACGAAATATAATCATTCTGTAACCGCCAGTAGCGACCGTTTGCAGGAGATACGAATAAATGGTTATAGTATGGAGTCAGTGCTATCTTTTCTTCTGGATAAATACCACTTTCGTCCGGAATGTGAAGGTATGCACCATATGTGTATAAGAGACGCAAGACTTGCGGTTGGTTATTCCACATTAGCGCGCAAAGAACAGGAGTCACAGCGACAGGGCCGACGCACTCGATATGAAGAAAGATAGAGGCGTTCAGAAGTAGCTCGGTCGCCACTCCACCATACATTTGGCGGAAATCAATGAGGAAACGCTCAAGAATACCAGGTACGCCGACTACACATAAGACGTGAAGAGTAAGAACCTGTCTTTGTGCTACGGAAATAGGCTGATGGAAGTTTGCAGCCTCCTCAACAAGCCTCTGTACCAGGGCTTCTGGTTGGATCATATCGTTGTCTGTAATATTGTACAGGCAAGCCCGAGCATTTATAAGGGTGATCCTTTCTCGTTGAGGACGTCTGCCAACGGCATTATGTCCATTATTATTGTTGGCTTGAGCCAATGGATCCATAATAGGATCCGCGTAACCATTATACTCATTCAGCAACACGTTCTGGTCCATTACAAAACATTAGGACACCATTCTTAACCCCTTTTTCTTGAGTCCGTTAAGACTAGTTGCAAGAGCACTATAAATGCACTTAAAGACATACTGAGTATCTATACTGTCCAGTGGGACATGAGAACACGCAGCGAACAAACTAAACCGCATTTTCAGCAGTATTGTCGTTCTCAGCAATTTTGGCGAGCAGTTGGAGTGAAGGCTGCTCATGTATGGGTTTCGAGGATTTATCCAGATGGGCGGGACGGCGCGCTTGATAGGCGGGCGAGTAGCCTTTCAGTATGATAAAGGGGAAACTATTTTTGGAGCGAAGGGGAGAAAGGGTATGTGGCCTTGGATGTGTAGATAATCTGCACGAGTTATGGACGGGGCTCCGCTAATGGATGCGGGGCAGTCCTTAAGTGATGGGTGCGGAACCGAAGACCGCGCACGTGGCGTGCTCGGCGTCAGACGTAGGGCCATAGGTCGTCGAAATCGATGTTCGGGCCCGCGCAGACGCGGCGAGTAGGGAAAGACCATCACGATACCAGCATGTACGGAGGTATCAGACAGCATCACAATCTAAATCTTAGTATGATGGCTAGCAAACGGCTGGTCATGAAAGGTAGAATACAGCAAAAACAATTCTAAATCGAAAAGAGTGGGATGGCTAATAAGAAATTAGTCACGATCTACCTGCACCAGCTCGGTTAGCTCAGCTGGCAGAGCGTCTGACTGTTAATCAGAAGGTCGTAAGTTCAAACCTTACACTGAGCGAGAACTGCGTTGTTGCCCTTTCTTTGGGCAAGAACGCCGAATAATACTAACAACGGAATTCGAAAACTTATAGATTGAGCCGAGGCCCTTTGTACGTCCGGGTAGTGAGCATGCCTCCTCCGAACCCTACGGACATGTACATCAGATAATACACAATTATTGCCCCGATGAAGGCAGTGGAGAAGACTATACCAACTTTCTGCATCTCACTAAGCCCTCCGCCAAGAAGAGAGCTAAAATAGCTATACACAGGCTGTTTTTCGTCATCAAGCTGGATACGCATCTCAATTGCCAACGCCGCAACAGCTGCGCAAGCTATAGCATTTAAGATGAATGCCTTTGCGTATGTGGTCGCTCGAAACTTCGTAGTCAATGGGAAGAATTTCATTACTAATATCAGGACAGAAAAAACTTATCCAAGAAGAGGAGTCTAAAAGAAGTTAAAGGTAAAATATCTAGTTATAGTATCGTTAAGATGCAAGTAGCACAGGTAGCCACAAGCGCACTAGAGCCAGCCAACGTCGGATTCAAACCCACCCACGAGGAGTTCTTGAGGAAGGGATGGTGTTTGACACAGAACTCAATGCAACATCTCGTTTATACGTCGTCCGCAAACCAATACGACGAGTTCGTGATCAGAGTTGAAGAGAAATGCATCATCGTAACGGTGCCTATGCCAAACAGCAACATTCAATATCGCACGACGCTTCCGAACTATTTCGAGGCTTGCGAATACATCACCATGCACCTCAATGACTTCATGGAGAAGGCTGGTGTAGAAACGCTCGCACAGACGACACTTCCCGATGCTCGAGAGCACGAGGATGACTAGTTCCGTACCATTACGTAGTATCGATACGGAATAAATTAAAAAATTGAACATAAAAACAATAGCGATATCTCTCTACAACAACAGCTATGCAAACGGACGCCAACGCCCCCCAAACTTTCAATCAAAGCGCTTTGCGGTTCGCTTTCCCGGCCAACCAGGAGCTGCGTGCTGGCCTACAACACCCGCGTAACTTCGGAATCGCCCGTGTGAAAGCCCCAGACAGCGGATGCCGCTTCCAAAAGGTGCGCATCGTAGCCACGGTAGATCAATCTGGATCTATGAGCGACCACTGCCCCGACGGAAAAAGCAAGATGCAGCATGTGCATCACACTCTGAGGAATATCGTGGATTACATCGTCAGCGACATGAAGGACGTGAGTGCCACAATCAGTATCATTGGGTTCGATGACAAGATCAACATGATTGAGAAAGAGACTCCAATTACACAAGAGCTCAGTGACAGGATGGATGATGTCCTGAAGAAGCTGCGACCACGCGGAATGACCAACATCCATGGAGCCTTACTGAAGGCCCGTGAGGTAATAACGTCGGTAGAACAGGACGAATCGGTTCAGACCATCCACATCTTGCTCACTGACGGCCAGATTACCGTTGGAACCAGTGATTTCGAATCCTTGAGGAGCGCCTGTACCGACGTGGCCACTAACGCATTCATCGGTTACGGTACCGATCACAACTCTTACATTCTTAAGGGTCTGTCGGAAGTCCCACGTGGAAGCTACTACTTCGTGGAAAGCCTCGAGAACGCTGGTATGGCGTATGGAGAGATTCTGTACCAGAGTATCTTCGAGTTATTCCGCAATGTCGTCATCGAAACCACAGACTGCGAAGTGTATGATTATAAGACCAATTCCTGGACACACAAGCTGAATGTGGAAGCCCTAGCGGCGAAGCAGGAGCGGACATGGCATGTGCGCCATGATGCGGAGCCAAGTGACGACGACGATACACCACGGCCGGTGGTAGCCATGAGATTTGTCAGAACAGGCGGCAGTCAAGAAGAAATCGTAAATGCCGTACTTCCACCACCACAGTATCCTAAGCCAGGCGAGAGGGATTTGGAGGTGGTGAAGTACTTGTGGCGCCAGCGAACCCAAGAGTTCATGGCCATGGTGCGGGAAGAGAAGAAGCCAAACCCACCTACACAGACAGGATGGGACGGAGTTACTTTGCAGCCGCCCCCAGCGTATGTCCATCCCGCACTATTAGCACCTCCTGTACCTCGCATGCCATCTGTACTGCCGAAACCTCCTGTCCTTCAGCGCCAACGGCCGCCATCTAAAGCTATCCAAGACGAACACATGGTGCTCGACCTGGCGAAGGCCGGCCACTGGGATGCGGTGTGGGCCATGTTGAATAACGATGCCACGAAGACTAACTGCATGCCACATCCACGACGCTTCACCCTGCTTCATCATGCGATTCATCAAGGTCAAACAAGCGCAGTTGAGAAACTCATAGAGCTCGGTGCAGATATCCGTCAGCTAACGATGGATGGGCTCACGCCAACACAACTAATCGACGCAGCTAGTTACGCACCAGAGACAAAGGCTGCGATAAGGAGCTTATTGGAGGATGACACCGAAGAACAAGAACCTCTGAGCAAGGCGTTGCCAAAGTTCCTGGACGAGATGAAGGAGTTTATGCGCGACAACGATCTCTTGGAGGACAAATTTATGCAGACTCTGTGTGATGATATCTACGTCGCCATCCGCAGTATGACCTCGACACTGGGAGACATGTACCTCAATGCTCGTGTGTCATCACAGGGTGTTCAGAGGGCCTACAATGTGCGCGATGTCACAGCGCTTGAACAGTCACAGCGAACGCCTCCAACTTCAGCTACCGGCCGTACGAGTCCTCTTGGTCGCCCTGATCTCCAGCACGAGATGTCTCAAGACGTCACAACCCCATATGCCGAACCATCCGTCGGAGCTATGATGCGAGCTGTGAGTGGGCCTGCTCGGCCATCGAGAACCCCGGACAGCCAAGACGCCGATCCTAATGCGACATCCTAGTTATCTATCATATAATTCGAATCTTACCTATTCTTCTATTCAAATAGGAATTAGATAGAAACCGAAGAATTCTTTTATCTTTTAACTATAATAATGTCACAGAGTGAGAGTCGAGCTAACGAAGAGGTGACCGCGGCAACGGTGGAGACACCAGTTGCAACTAACGAGGCAGCGAAGCACGAGGAAGCGAAGCACGAGGCAGCTGAACCCAAAGAAGCTGAAGCCGAAGAAGCGAAGGATGATTCACCTGAACCCAAGGAAGCAGAACCAATAGAGCCAGTGCAAGAGGAAGCTGAACCAAAAGAGCCAGTGCAAGAGGAATCTGACAAGCCGGCTCTAACCGTAGATACAGAAAATCCAGTATCCACCGATGAGGTCGCAGTGATTACGTTCGAGGATCCAATCGAGGAGGCAAAAGAAAAAATTGGCGACGCGCTCGAAAACGTGAGCGAAGAATTGTTTTCAACGGTAATGGAGAAAGTTAAGGCGGCGGCAACAGATATTGGCCTGCAGCCATCAACCCTTCCACGCATCATAGGACTAGTGATGGAGGCGATCGAAGATACGCCAGTCAAGGGCGAAGACCAGCTTCTATTCGCGGTGAAGGTTATTGATGTACTAATCGATGAACTGCCAGACGGAGAAGCAAAGATTCTATTGAAACAGACAAGCGCGAGCGGCGGTATAGCTGGAACTATCGAGCTTGTAGTCTTGGCAACGAGAGGTGAGCTCAATGTGAATACAGTATTAGAGAGCGCTGGCAGCTGTATTGTACCTTGCTGCAATTTCTTGATCAGGAAAGCAAAACGCAGAACGCGCAAATAAGCGGTCTTGTAATGTAGAATATATACCACGAAGGTTGATATGCTACAGAATTTATAATATGAGTTTTCTATGATTCATCTTTCATCCCGTATAACATTCTTAGAAAGACAATTGTCGCAAGCCCAATACCTGAGCAGGTAAATATATTATTGGCAAGATTACTAGTCATTTCTGTGCCTGTGCGCATGATGACAGTAAATGGGAAGATCCAAGGTCCCCACCATTGATCATTGTCAAACAGCTTCCTCTCGATTCTTGTGCAAATGCAGCCTTTAAAATAGAAATGCATGCAGAAAACACACAACCATATGAACATTGATATGTAGAATAGTATTCCGATATCACCTATTAGCAGAACAAGTAATGGGATGCCAACCGTTATCCAATGTGCGACAAACAATATATATCCCTTTATGGCATTCACATCGGTAACGTACTCTAGTGCTGCACTTGTCCGTTCTGTTAAGTATTTCGTATGCTTTTTTCGCGTCTCCAAGGAAGGGATCATATATATGTCTCGGTATATATGATAATACTCAGTCGAACGCTGGATATGTCATTTGAGTGACGCCCATGCTAGATCACGCACAATCCATTCGCATGCTTCACCGAAGTGTTTCTGAAACACGTCGATATCTGGCATAGTATCGGCATTATATGTAAAGAAAAGGTTAATATTATCACCATATGTGATGATAGAAAACAGTCGTGACGCGTCACACGGAGTTACAGTGGAGAATATGTTATCAATCTCGGCACCTTCATACATTTCCTTACCCTTGTACGGGATAACGTAGTTACTAATCAGAAAATCCACAGAGTTATTCAGTCTTCGCATGAGTGCAACAGCGCCCTCATGGTCGATCATGTAATACCATTGTAATGCTTGAGGTATCATGAAAGTAATGGGCGTCTGCTTGTAGAATTGCATAAATGTGCGGACATCAGCAAGAACTTCTGCCGATGCGGCGGTATCTTTCACCTTATTCGCCAACAAAATATATCCTAGTTTGTTGTTCTGAGTCAAGTCGGCTATATTTTCACGTGTATTAAACATGGCAGCTGATGAAATGATGTCTTTTTTCAGATACAGTCCAAGTGTCTTCACAATTAAAGTGTGGAGTAGATCATTCATGGAAGGTTTCAGGCCATCCTTTCCCATCTGGGCTCGTATGTTGTTAAGTTTCTCGAGCGAGAAGCATGCTAGACGTGCCTGTTTATTATTAACTTTCTTGCTGCAGGCCACGCTTTTGGTGCGGAATCGCATAAAGAGAAGGAACATAACTTTCAAGAAAATGTAGATCCTCGACAAAAAAGACAGACCCTTCTTCTCTTTCTTGGGTGGTGGATCAGCGAGAGAACCATCACTAAACCATAAAGGCGCAACACAATTTGCCATGTACGCCCCATCGCCATACGAGTGGTCACAGACGAGTATCAGATGTTTATCGTTCGTTAGAATTATTTGCCAAGCTGGCATTCCAAATTCAAATGGCGTATTCAGCAAATCATTGATTATGTCTGCATGTGTTCTATCCTGTGCGACCACCAGTTTTTTATAATTGACAGGCATACGCTGCCATCTGTGATCGATGAGACGGCAGCTGAAGTGAGGGTACCTCTGCACCGTTTCACTCATCCTTTCACGCATATGCTTCAACATTCGCTTGGTATTCAGCTTCTTGAATTTTACCCCGCAGACTATTTTATGGCCTATCTGATCGTTCTTGACGAGATCGTAGAAAATGGAAGTCTGCGGATCCGGCATCGATACATGACTCTCATTCAACGTCATTACTAGCTAAACAGCTTAATAATTCCAGGATCTGAACCAATAACGCTTTGCAAGTTCTTCACAAACTCATAATAACAGTCCTCAAATGAGGTGTCCGGATATGTTATATCATTGTGTTTTGGCAATCGCTCGAACACGAGTGTCTTATGAGAAAATCTGGCAAGATTGCGGTCAAACTTATACGTCATAGAAATAGTGCGGTACAACATGACGAATGCCTCTCCAACGCCATCACTCCATTCCCACCAATGAAATATGATACCTATTATCTGAATAATGATCGTTGTCAGCAGATGAAACCATCCACGTTTTATTGCAAGTTTATGAGGAATCATAACCTTGTCATTAATCACGAGAGGATTCAATTGGAAATATTCATATGCTCTTTGGGCTATTCTCTCATTGCTTCGAGCATGAGTCCAACCTTTCATGTTTCCGGTCAGACAGCAATGACGTATCTCAAACGGCTTAGCCCCTTTGTCTTTATCTATTACCATCATACAGTCCTCAGCTACGATATCGACAGGGACAGTATTCTGGTTGTGCTGATTGTCATATCGAACCAGTGGTAGTATCCCAGTTCCAATACCAAGCATTACATAACTGATTGTTTGCAGCTTTCCCCAGCCTGGATATGGTAGATTAAATGCAGGAATAATTACGGACGGACGTAATATCACCAGCCGTTTATCGCCAATCGAATCTCTTAATAACACTTCGGCTAACTGCTTTGAATATACGTACGTATTGGAGTAACTGCCGTAATTGGTCTGTCTATTGTAGAGAATGTTTGATAGAGTCGTGTGCGACATGTCTTTTTCAAGTATCTGCTCTGGAATGTCCCCGGCTTGTATTCGGTGAAAATTGACATACGCGGTCGAAATGTATAGATATAGACTGCTTTTGGTGCATTGTTGGAACTTTTTCATCCAATTAAGCGCAGTTACTGTGTTATTTAGAGTAGCTTTACGGAGTTCGCGGTTCATATGAACATCTGCCAGAGCATTGACCAGGACCGTGGTGTTATTGATTATATAATCATCGTCAGCACTAGACATAACTATATTACGATCATCATCGTAAGACACTTGAACCAATTTCATCCGTTTCTGGTACTTTTTGTACTTCAACCTAACTGACCCGAGCATTCCCTCTAATCGCTCCTCGACCGACTTGTTATTTTTCGAGCGAATAACCAAGATAATATTGTGTTTGGTCTGGGTCAATAGTTGGTAAAGAAGCGCCTCCCCTACAAAGCCTGTACATCCAACTAATAGTATTGTCATCGTGGCTATACAGATGCGATAAAAAATAAGACAACACGCAACGTGTTACGTGACGTCAAAACTAGCAGACAATGCATTTAGATGCTGTGGAAGAGCATTGTGCCTACGTCATGTGCAATTAAATCGAGAAGGCCTATTAGTTAGACACCGCTTAAATAGAAACCCAACAAAGTGTATAGATGAGATTAGATTGTGTGCTAACTGCCACCAATGACGATCCTATGTACATGGATTTCATTCCTATCTTCGTCGATGCATGGAAAACACTTTACCCAACAACGGATGTAAAGGTCATTCTCATCGGAGAGAGAATCCCGGACAAGTTCCGACACTATGAAAAGCACATTATCTTGTTTCCCCATATCCAAGGAATACCCTCGGCTTCAATTAGCCAGTATATTCGTCTCCTATATCCAGCGATCCTCGACTACGAAGAAGGAATTCTGATAACTGACATGGACATGCTACCGATGAATGATACGTACTACTCTGAGCCGATAAAGAACATGGATAGAGACGCATTTATACACTACACGCACCACGGAGTCGGCCTCGATCAGGTTGGTATATGCTACAACATTGCCCGCAACGCAACGTGGGCGGAAATATTCGGCATAAGGAGTACGAAAGACATAGAGGAGTGTCTGGAATTGGTATATAAAACGTATGGAATCGGAACATCGTGCATCATGGAACAGCCCCATCTCCGGGACTGCCAGCGCGTCATCTTAGCCGTGGCCCCGCGTCTCAAGCAATGGGATCATGAGCTGGCATACTGGGTCACGGATCAGCTCCATCTATACGAATATCTTCAGATTTGGAAAGCAAAAACAGAACGAATTATCCTCCTACCACCCGGGGAAGAATTTGGTAAGGCAAGACTAAATAGAGGCCGAGACGACCCTCGTAATCCTGAAGTCGAACAGAAAGTTCGATTCGGATACTATGCTGATTACCATGCCTACCGGCCGTACCAAGAATACAAAGAGGTGAATGACCACGTCCTGAGCCTCCTTAAAGCCTCAAAAATTGAGAAGGAAAATTAGCTTCCCTGTGATGAGGTCACAAAATTGAAATGTTATCTATACTTTTATTAAGCATTACAAAACAATGTGCAAATCAAACAGGAATCCAGTTAAACATAAGGGGGAAGATAATCCCAAACCAACGAAGAAAAAAGAACCACGAGAGGACCGTTGGAAGAAAGGATGCCTCAATCACCCAGGGTGTGTATGGTCTTGTCCATGTGATTGTATAAATTGCATTGCATTCGAGACCTCTCTAGGAATAAACGTACAAGGAAAAAATGGATAGGTAGATACCCACCCGTTTTTTCTTTTTTTTGTTTTTTGTTTTGAAAGTATTTACTTTGCAGCGATTTCTTCCTCGATTATGCCTCTAAGGAGTTGGTAGCGCAGCTGCGAAACGCCACCATTATTGGAACCAGCTGAGACCGCGCCTTTGAAGTCTCGGCCTGACTTCAATACATGCTGGAGGGTCGTTGCATTGACCTTGCGCTTCTGCTTCTCAGAATCATCCCCTGTGTCCCACTTCCAGCAGTGTTCAAGAATGTACCAGTAGATAGGAAGGAATGTGGTCTTCGACATCTTGTTGGTGATCTCTGCATTAACAAGGAACTGCAGCAAGACGCTTGCGCTAGCAACGAACTCCCTCCACATCTCCTCCCCAAGTACGACTCCGCCTTCCTTCCACCACTTCTTCAGGGTTGCTGGTGTGACATCAAATGTCTCGCGCCCATCGATGCAGGTGTCGAAGCAATACAATAGCTCCGCTGCAATCTCAAGGTGCTTGTAACGCTTGTTGTTCGGCTGAATAACCTTCATGAGATCATTGAATTGATGCACTGCCTTCAAGAGATCCGTCACCGACCTGCGTTTCGGCGAACTCAGATCTGAGTTAAGATGCTCACCATTCGTTGTCCGTTTGGTCTGCTGAGCGCACTGGAAGAAGCGACGAATTTCATCATCACTCAACGTCTCGTTGAGGAGCTTGAAATCAATAGTCAAGTTCTCAATGAGCTGCTGATCTGACGGATTCAGCTGTGAGAACAGAACTTCGCCGTCATACTCTCGCCAGCTTTCAAACTCTACAGCTAGCTCGTCGCGCATGAAGCGGAGAATCGCATTGCATCGTTGTTTTCCATCCAGACTTTCCCAGCGGACAGTGCCGTTAGGCATGATTCGCTGATGAAAGCTGGGCGCAGGAATGCATCCAAACTCCAAGGAGCTCACAATGATATCCTGCTGCCATTCGCGACCATGTACGTTGCGCCTCTGGTGTTCGGGTTCCAGATCGTACATGCCGCGCTTCTGGTCAGCATCGAAATTTCGGAAACTCACAGATTGTGTCATCCATGAGCGAGATTGTCGCATAGAGCGTGTGTTGTGTCGTGACGTTACTGTCTGTGCCATGTTTATGTGTGTGAATGCTAGAACGCGGTTTCGCGACGTTTCAATTTTTTGCAAAATTTCTGGAAAAAAAGCAACGATTTGGTTACCATTCTCGTGCAGGAAATGAAAATAGGCCACGCAAAACACACACTTTATTAGGAATTAATTGCCACCGCCACCACCGCCACCACCACACATGATTGGAGCTTCGCCGGCCATTGGACCGGCACCTTTAACCAGTTGATTATAAGGATGATCATATACAGACTTGTGGTCCTCAATAAGATCTGTCACGCCGGCTGGACCCAACAGATCGATCTCGCGAAGAACTCTTGCTCGGGCATCTGTCCATTTCCATTCATCTCTTCGAGGATACCAGTCATGAAGCGAGTTTTTGGGCAACCCCTCCTCGATTGCATGATCCCATGTCGCATCTGCCAAGGCTTCCCATTCGCGATTCACCTCTTTCGCGTCTTCTGGGTCATCCATGTCGAACCGTCGCGTCTCGTCCCACTCCGGATTATTACGGTATTTTCTCAGCCAACCTAGCTCCATCCAAGGAACGCAATATGGAGGCGTTCTGGGATGAGCCAGACGGCGGTCACCAATAGTTGTAAATTGACGTTGCATCGTTTCAAGTTTCTTAGTACCATTTGCAAAAGAGAGGTAAGCATTTCAATTTTCTAAACGACCCCAGGGGACTTCCCCGTAGGCACATAGAAAAGGATCGACCTGGTCATGAAATCTAATTAAAGCTCGACACCGTCGATTGGGGCAATTGGAGCGAATCCATCAGAGCTATCGGAGTCATAATCGTCGGGATCGATCACGAAGTTGTCCATCATCGCACGCGGAGTCATATGGAGAGGGACATATTGATCAGTGGGCTCGTTGCTGGGCTGCGTTGAAGGAGTGGCCGATCGTAGCCTCAGAGCTTCTTCATTAGCCTGACGAAGATCGTTTATCTCTCTCCTAGTTTCCTCCCTCAAATCCTGCATGTCCAGGTGCATTACCCGGCATATAGTCATCCATCGACTCACGTCGTCATTTAGTGCAGCCACCTCTGCCATAAGCATAGCGCATCGCCGATTGGATGCAGCCAGCTCTTGATTGATTTTTTCGATTGCGATGTGCTCCATGCTGTGTCTTGCTAGTTGTTGCTACTACATGAAGAAGAGGACACCAGCTTTCAATTTTCTATGCGCTTACGCTGTATATTAAAATGTCACCATTTACTAGATGGCCAAAACCGCACGCAGAAAACAAAGCAAAACAAAAAGAACACGCAGAGCGAGAAGAATCCAAATAAAGAGTCTGCCTGGATTCTCACGGACTCTGTCTCCTGTCGTCCCAGAAGAAAGCGATATAGCTGCCTTTGTAATGCGAGGTAAGAACGCGAGAGTAGCCAAGTTAATCAATTCCGGTATGATCCAGCTGTACAACTTCAATCAAGAGATGGCTGCCAATTACTTCTACTTAGCACACAAAGAGGATCACCGAGAGGCGTTCCCCTTGTTCGGTGCATCCTACGCAATCCAGATGAATTTCAATCATCTTGGTGTGAGCAAAGAGCATATGATATTCAGCATTCAGTGTCTGCTGACCGGACGAAAGACATCCAAAGCATATAAGCAAAAACCTGTAGTACGCCAGTTGCTCCATGCGCTTTATGCACGAACGATAAAGAAGGGCACACGACCATTGGATCCGATGAACTTAAATCTAGAGTTCAGCGCAGTGACGGAGAACATGGAGAGGTGGATGCAGAGGATGAGTCGCGTCTATGCCAAACACAGAAACAGCCCAGACATAGCTTGTTTGTATGCCGCATCAATCATGATGCAGAGTCCATGGAAATGGTGGCCGCAAGACAGTATATACGCCCTCCCAAGCGATCTGGCGATATCAAGGATGGGCCAACACAATAAGAAAGTCAAAAGAATGGATAACGTAATCGAGATTCTGACCGGAGCGATCGAGTTAGACCCGAATCACCGAGGTGCTCACCACTATCTGATCCACGCTGTAGAAGAATCACCGTATCCGGAACTGGCATTGGAGTCCGCCAAGACCCTTTCCCGCCTAGCTGGTGATAAGGGGCACTTGCTTCATATGCCCGCCCACATCTATCAACGGATTGGAATGTATGAAGAGTCTATTGCCTGCAACGAGGCAGCGTACAAGGCTGACCAACAATTCATAAGAGAACGCAAGAGGCAAATCGCAGACCCAAATGCACTGTCTGACTCTTTCTATGTGGTGGAGTATGTCGCACACAATGTCCATTTTATGATAGTCGATGCGACAATGTTGGAGAGATGGAAATTTGCTATCGAAAAGATCGCTCTTCTGGAAAAACATGTCCTCCAATACATCGACCCAAGAGCAAATAAAAACATGTTTCTGGAGCATTTCCTATGTGTCAAACCTCATGTTCTGTTGCTAGCCCAGCGCTTTTCCGATGTATTATCACTTCCGGATGGAGCCCCTGAGTATAGACAGGTCCGTAATGAAACAGCATATTGCAAGGCGGTAGCCCTGATGAAAACCGGCAAGCGAAGAGAGGCAGATGCACAATTGAAGGTATTCACAGAGGCCAATGATATCTTTATTCGAAATAGGCCTGGAGAAGCATGTCGTTGTGGATGTCAGAAACGTCATGGAGGTATCGTAAATCCGCATTTTGGACAGAATAAGTACGAGTATATTCGCACAAAAAAGAATGCCCCACTCGTGAAGCGCGCTCTTCTTGGCAAATCAGAAGGAACGTCTCTCAATCAGCACAACAGTAAGGTCGTTGCGCGTATCCGTGAATACCTGGTGAAGGGGTATTATGAGTGGTATTTCGGGAACAAAAGCAGGGCTGTAAAAGACTTCAAGATTGCCACAGAGGCCTATGAGAATCTGGAGTACGATGAGCCCAGCGACTATATACGTCCCGTACATGAAACGTATGCTACTGCCCTGCTTCTGGAAGGAGATTATAAAACCGCAATTGCTGTTGCAGCCAAAGGACAAATACCGTACCCTGATAACCCTCGCCTGATCGAAGTTAATAAGTTAGCCATGCTGGAAAAAGTATCCAGCGATGAGAGAAAGCGATTAAATATGATACTGTAATGAGAAAAGGTCCGAAGACCGATTCCGTTTTTTATGGGTTTTCTGTTTTTTACTTTTTATGGGTTTTTTGAGTTTTTCGATTTTTTTGTAAAGAATTGAAATGCTTTTTGCGCTAGCCTACCAGTCGAGGATCACACCCTCCTTGTCATCATCCTCCTCCTCTTCCTCGTCGCAGAGGTCAGCCCAGCTCTTCATCTTGCCGTCTGCATTGTACATGCTCTCGTCGCGCTTGAATGCAGTGACCTGCTGGTTCGTCTGGCGCACCAAGGGAGCTGGTGCAAGCCCAACTGGCTTGAGCGGCTCCGGCTTCTTGGCAGCAATGGCAGCCCAGCCGCTCAGCTTGGGGCCAGCTAGCACAGCAGCTCCGATCGAGGGGTAGTCGTCATCCTCAGGCTCGGCATCGCTTTCGCTATCCTCCATGAGGCCCTCGAAAGCATTCTTAGTGCGCTGCGGCAGCTCAGCCACCTTCTTGGCCGGCTCCTTGCGCTCAGCAGTGCGGCCCTTGGTGGTGCTAGGCCCACGGCGGCGAGTGCGGCTGACTGTCTCGAAGCCATCCTCTTCCTCCTTCTTGGACTCCGGGACGGGACGGCAGAGGCGGCCCTTGGCAGCCAGCTCAGGGCAGCCCTTAGGCGTGTGCCCCGTCTTGTGGCAGTAGCGGCACACAAGGCTGAGAAGGTAGGGGCAGATCACACTCCCTCCTGGGCCGGGGCGGTCCTTGACCCAGTGAGAGGTGTATTCCTCGCGGGTCTTGCCAGCATCGTGGCAGACCTTGCAGTAGGGCGTACGTGGCCCCCTGCTATTGCGGTTGTTCGTCTTGCGGTTGTTCGTATTGCGGTTGCTCATGATTTGTCTGAGTAGTTGTTTCGTCGGGATACATACACTCATACGGAAAAAAGCATTTCAATTTTCCAAGAACGCACACTTACAGTCATACCACATCGAAAAATTGAAATGGGTTTTGAGTGACACACTACCAACACAGTGTTCTAGACTGGACTTTTCTAGAAAATTGAAAGCTTTTTGCCCTGATATAGCATTCCATACAAACTTCAAATTACGATGACAAACATCGAGCGATTCAACAACTATCTACAACGAGCGAAGCTTGACTCGAAACCGCACCAACACGAGGGAGTAGCATGGTGCCTTAATAATGAGATCAACGGTCACAGCGTGACAGGCAAATTGGTGCGAGGCGGCCTATTGGCTGATGAGATGGGACTTGGCAAGACCATCCAGATGATCGGAGTGATGATATGCAACTTCAAGATACGCACACTCATTGTCCTGCCAAGATCCTTATTGGAGCAGTGGGAGCAGGTCATTCGGAAGACGTTGGGCCATCAGCCAATCGTATATCATGGATCCCGCAAGCGTGACATCGAACTGGCCCACCTCGAGAGCGCCCCAATAGTCCTCACGACATATGGGCACATCAGTGTGGGAAAGACAGACAAGGACGTTGGTCTGTTGCATCATGTGAAGTGGAGCAGAGTGATATTCGATGAGGCTCACCATCTCCGCAACAAGGCGACAAGGGCTCACAAAGGTGCAGCTAAGCTTGATGCTGAGATCCGCTGGCTTGTGACCGGAACGCCAATCCAGAACCGAAGGAGCGACTTCTACAGCCTATGTGACGTGATGGGACTGCCAAATGAATACTATACAGTCACTGAGAACTTGATGGAACTCGTGCGAGCTTTCATCTTGAAAAGGACCAAGAAGCAGGTGGGACTTCAGCTTCCAGAGCTCCGAACTCAGACGATGGATGTTCATTGGACGAACGAGGCGGAGAAGGATCTGGCCGAAGACATCCATTCCATGTTGCAGTTCAGCCGCATCAACAAGGTCAAGGTGGATAATGCAATAGCGGCCCTCGGTCTATCCACACTACCACTACTTGTAAGAGCGAGACAGGCTTGTGTCTATCCCGCTCTTATGCGAACACAAATCGAGAAGCTGATCAAGGCAGGACTACTTGACGAATCGGAGAATATGGACGAAGCACTTCGAAGTTCGAGTAAGATCGATACAGTGGTCGGTACTATCATCACTCGGCGCCATAATGGCAAGAGCAAGCTTGTGTTCTGTCACTACCGAGGTGAGATCGACATAATTAAGAGTGACCTAACACGCCAGGGCATGAGTGTGGAGACATTCGACGGCAGGATAAGTGAATCTGACCGTAACGACGTCCTGACCCGCAAATGCGATGTACTGATTCTCCAAATCCAGACGGGATGTGAAGGGCTTAATCTGCAGCACTTTAGCGAGATCTACTTCGTAAGCCCACATTGGAATCCTGCCATTGAAGATCAGGCGGTGGCCAGATGCCATCGCATCGGGCAGACCGAGGAGATCGATGTGTTCAGATTTAACATGTGTGGATTCGACGACGAGGACGAGACGAGGACATTGGACGAGTACTCAGCAGCAGTTCAGGACGTGAAGCGTGGGATCATGACCATGATTGAGGAACAATAGGTAAGTAGCATAACCAAAAAAAACAAAAAAAAGAAATTGGCAATCAATTTTCTTATTGAGCGCGTTACCATCGAAACCCATATTTTTATCTCTCCAAGTTATATAATGGCTTTACTAACACCAATGAACGAAAACGTTTGTGAATTGCCACCAACACGTTGCGGTTTCACAAGGCGCCCATCAGATGCTGATCTCAGAAAGATCCAGGAAGCTACCGGACTCCCAAAGCACGTGATTGACCGTGCGTTCTCTACACGCGGCGGTTCGCGTTCCAAGAAAGGAGGCCTGAGCGATTGGCAGAAAGATAAGGTGTGCTCGGCTATCCTCGTCTTGGCGGCTGGAGGCACGGTATTTTATGCTGTACCATTGGCGGAGGCTTTTCTCGTGCAGATAGGACTTCTTCCGGTTTTGTGCGACCAGAATCTCATTGAGCACATTGGTATCAATCTTATTTCGCTTGGTACTGGTGGGGCAACTGAGTCCTGTGCTCAACGCTCTTCTCGCTATAACGTAATCGCTGCGGCGATTGTTACTACTCTGAGCGCCACTGGTTTATTCAGTCGTAATTCTATCAGATTGCACTACAATCTGGCCCACGCCTATGTGAAAGCACGTTTCTTTCAAGACGCGACAGCCGTCGCTGCTGCAGAAGCTGCGCTGAGGGCGGCGCAGGCACAACCGCAGGTAGCTACCACTAGAGTCGCCCAGCAGACCAGCGCACCGTATCAGCCTACTTCTCCTAACTACGATCCTAACGTCCCACCGCAGCTTTCGCCAGTTATCGAGCAGCAGGTTTCTCCGCCACGTGGTCGTACTACGGGCAGACGCGGTACCCGAACCGTAGCGAGAAGCCGGAGCGCAAGCGATTCCAGTGGCACGGAGAGTCAGACTGGAAGACGTCGTTCAGCTCGATCCAAGGGTAAAGGCACCAAGCGCTCTAACGCTAAGGGTGTCCGGGTGACTAGGAAACACAAGAAGCGTGCCAAGAAGCATCACAAGAAACACGCCAAGAAGCATACCAAGAAGCATACCAAGAAGCACGCGAGGAAGCACAGAGGCCGCAAGACTGGCAAGCGCGGACGTGCTCGCCGTTAAATAGGGTAATTTTAAGTTTATGGACTCAAAATTACACATTGGAATCACCTTTGACTTCTATTGTTTCTTTCGACTTCCCGCTTCTTTTACGCATTAGCTTCCGGTGGCGTACGATCTCTTCAACATCCTCGTCCGTAATATCAAGCACCGTATCTGCACCTAGCAGTTTGGTCATTATCTCTCCACCACACTCTTCTGGAGGATGATAATTGGTTGGAATACAACACGATCGACTCATCTGTGGGCAACACATAGAGAATATATCATGAAAAAAGAAACCAAATGGAGTGTTCTTCTTGAGCTCCGCGTTCGTGATCTCTTGTTGAAACATCCGATCAATCATCGAAAAAGCGGTGTTGAGAAACAAGATCGTGTGGATAAGGTTCTTCTTTTGTTTGAAAAGCATCGAGACACGATGTCTGTATTGAGCCGGAATCTCATAGTTATTCTTCTTCTGCATTGCGTTGATGAACCGAATCTCGTTCTTCACGTTCTTGAGAGTAGTCAATGTCTTCGCCTTGTAATCATCTATCTTTTTGATGAGAGAAAACACATTGGTGTTGTAAATAAGGGGATACGTATATCGAATGGATCTGGGAATAATGAACTGATTCGTTTCTTTTATATCACCGATCTTCTCCTCGACGCTCTTGATGTTCTCCCGCATATTCTTTATCAACGCCATCTCAGCTTCCTGCCTCTCTTGATACATGCTATTGATCTTCTTGCGTTGCTCCTTAGCCATCCATTCCATTCGTGCTTCTTTGTTTTCTTCTGGGAAGGGACACGATATCTCGATAATTTGTTTATACTCATCCCAGTTTCGGCATCCAGTAGTCAAGATTGGATCGCTGAAAAGCAATACATTACCGGACTGGAACTCCACGTAAGTTTGGAGCTTATCGTACTGGTGAGATGATATCTTGTGGGCTTCAGCCGATGCATCCAGTTTTAGATAGTTAATAATTGACAGTAAGAAAGCCACAAAGGCTGATATAGAAGCCAGAATGATCTCTCCATAGTCATGACACTGAAATGGCGATTGTATAACCGAAACCAGTGCGGAAAGGAATATAGCTGGAAGCATGAGTCGATTTAGAATCGTTACCGTTTGGCTTCGTGATTCCATATAAATGATCTTCTGGCCTTTCAGGTAACTAGCCAGAATGTCTAACGCTGATGAGTAACGATGTATTGTGTCCTGTTCATAAGAGTTATTAATCTGTCTGCGCACCGCGTTATAAGAGAGCTTCTTATACTGCATCTTTTGTGAAGGTCCATGACGGTCATAAAACTCCATCTCATACTTACCAGGAGACCTATCACTTCGGCTACCGAGATCACCGTCTTCAGAATCGGTGTCACTCGGTTCGCTTCCGCCATGATCGGAGTCGTACCACAGCTTCTCTGGTTCCGGGGCAGAGGTTTTTAGCTTGCTGAGAAGACTAGAACCTAAAGCAACATAGCGTGCAGTATCGCGAAAATTAGCCTGTGTCTGCGCATCAACCTCAGTGGTCGCGTTAGCATCATCTTCTATCTCAATTCGCACATTCTCCATATCATCGCGGACCGAAGGAATCTCGACACCTGTATTACCACTCAAATCCGTCATCTATAATTTAATCTGACATTATATTAATATGATTGAGACTATTTATTTTGATGCAAGACACCACGTAGTAGGTGCCAAGCAACAAGCATCGTTCCGATTAGATATCATAAGGAACCCTGATGAGCATGAAGAAAGCGCCACGAAAAGGCAGTGGAAAGATACCGCAGTAACCGTGCGAAAGAGTAACTTCAAAATGTGTCAGGGCAGCATCAGCATCGACTTCTTCCATGGTGAAACTGTTGAAGACACAAGTATCGTGTTCCTATTGTACTTTATGGCCCGTACGCGAACCGGGCAACATGCAGAGTTAGTAGGTTTCGCCTTATGTGATGAAGAGGACGACGATGACGACGAGGACGTTGATACTCTTTACATCAACGCGCTATGCGCCAATCCTGATGTGCGGTATGTGCCGGAAGGTGGTATAAAAGGTCTAGGATCTATCTTGATGAAGCAGATCGAGTACTTCGCACGAGATGAGGGAAGTTACGACTCGATACGTCTATCAGCCCTTGGGTATGTAATCAATTACTACAGACGCTTCGGCTTCAGGCACGTGTCAAGCTGCGACGAATTGCGAAAAGATAGGCGCAAAACGGGCAACGAGACATGGGTTGAGAAAGACAAAGATATCAGAAAAGCGGCAGAGGCAAATATGAAACACCGTTTCGCTAAGGAGTCCCACCTAGAAGAATCCGTGATGGTAGAGCTAGCTAAGGAGAAGAAGATTCATGCGACAGGCAAAAACGCAGATCGAATCCGGATGGACTACCTTTTAGCTAACCTCAACTTCTACTTCAGGTCTGCAGACGTGAAGTTCATCGACATGGCGGGTAGGATTATTGCAATTAAAGACAATGATGCGATCGATAAGCGCCTCTCTGATCTAGTGTATCAAGACAACAGTTCGGTACTCAAACTTGTGAATGTTTTGAGACGCAAAGGCTTTTCGGTCGAGTGTGATGAAGAAACTGGGCGCTCGACACGTCACAATTATCGACTTGATGAGGATGGCGATCCTGAGTTCCATTGTAGTGACGAGGGATATACGATGAGAAAATGTTTAGACAATTGGCCAGACGCCGGGGCCGCTGATAGACCCGTACGCGACGAGGACAACACGCGTTCAACCAGTGGTGGCTCAAAAAAAAATAACAAGAGAGTATATAAAATGGCATACGGAAAGAGAAGTCGTGGACGTAGAACTCGTAAGAGAGTACCGTGGGCGGGCTGGAGCAAGATCGAGCCCCGCGGTCACAAACGCACTGTTATGAAGAGAGACTGTGGAAAGAAGTGTTTCCTTGGTCCGGATAAGAGTTTCCCTATCTGCGCTAAGGATACTTGCCGCGTGAATGACAAGGGTCTTTGGGCAGCTTACATTCGCGCCAAGGAGTGGGGCAAGCCTCGCAAGAGCTACAAGGGTAAGGCTCGCCCTCGCCACACCCGCAGAGTCTATTCCAGAGTAGCAAACCGTGCTCGTAGCATGTTGAAACGCCGTGGATATTATGTTGGAAAGGGTGGAAGCACGTGCAAGCTTGCTAACGTTGCAAAAGACGCAAGCAGTGTTGGTGGCCGCAGAAGCCGTCATCGCCGCACCAAGAAGTGCCCTAAGGGCAAGCATCACAAGATCATGGGTCAGCGCCGCAACCGCCGCGGACGCATCACCCGCCATGGACATGTGTCCAAGAAGTGCTACCGCAAGTAAGCGCATTATTTAGATTTAATCTTTGATAATCTATATAATGGAATTTGTAGGAACGAACCCTCACCGTCGTAATCCGGCACGATCCACGAGAAAAAGATCAGGCACTAAAAACACCTCATCACGTGCTGCTGTGAAATCTAAATTGCTCCCAGTTAAAGCGAAATCAAACGCCCGAGGGACAAGGAAGATGAGAAAGGCAGTCCCATGGTCTGGATGGGGCAAGGTCGCACCTAAGGGCCATGAACGTACTCTCATGCTGAGAAAATGCGGACCGAAATGCTTCCTTGGTCCGGAGAAGAGCTTCCCTATCTGCGCGAAGAACACTTGCAAGCCTGATGATAAGGGCATATATGCCGCTTATGTGAGAGCTCGCCAGTGGGGCAAATCGAAAAGCTCCTACAAAGGTAAGGCACGCCCGAGACATGGACGCAGTGTCTATACCAAGGTAGCTAGAAAGGCCAAAAGAATGCTGACCAAGCGTGGATACAAGGTCGGTAAGTCGAAGAGAACTCGCCGTCGCAGCCGCAAGTAGATTTCGACATGTTCAAGTGATGTTAAACATGTCAAAAAAAATCCCCAGCAAATAGTATGAAGACGTTTCGCCGCATGTACATATACAAAGAGAGTCACTTACCGGCAGAAGGATGGTTACAGGGTTGCTTTATCTGCTATACGATAACCGGACAGTGCGACGTGTTTAGTAAGACGAGCGGACGGCGAGTGGTGACGGAACATGTTGTTTATCTTTGCCCATCTTGCAGAAAAATGATGGAAAGAAGCGAAGAATTAAAAGAAGAATACGAATCGAAGGTGCGAGAGTACATCGAGATACATAGTTAGTTGCCAGTAGATCCAAAACCACCATCCGCACGAGTCGTTATTCCGAGTTCTTCAGCTGAATCGACGAGCACGACATAAAGTGGATAGGTAAGATCTGGCGGACAAAGCTGCACAACGCGCTGGAACTTCCCAAGCGAGAACGTATCATCGCTGCGATTGTCGAAAGCTGCAATGATATTACCGCGATATCCAGAATCGATAATTCCAACGGAGTTGGCAAGGCGAAGAGGAGTCTTTGTCCCAGTACTTGATCTTGGATACAAATAGTACCCCACAGGGAATGCTGAACCTGGCGGCGGAGCAATAGATAGGTTCCCATGCTTTACTCCTACGCGGACATGAGTTCCATGTTCGACCTTTTGCATACTACATCGCACCTTGTGATCAATCTTGCATGTTTGACCTGATTCGATAGACACGCATGCACGAGGAATGAACAAATCAAATCCTGCGTCGAATTCATCTGGATGCCCCGAGATGCTCGGAAGAACCTGAGCGTTATGGGTGTCGCGTGCCTCCTCGTATTTAGCTCGTAGTTCCTGTTCATCATCAGGTACGTAAAGTTTTAGTTCGTAATATGCCCGGCTCGGCATACCAGTGAATCCCCAGTTAGAGTCTGCTGTGATATCCATCGTTTGATAGATACAACGTGACAGTTTCCTATATCAATTTTGTAGAAAACTGATCTAAGAATTTAGTTATCTCTCGTTCTATACACACATATGACTACACAGAAGGATCAGAACTTCATTAACGCTGCTGCGAACGTGTCTCGCAACTCGCCATGCCTCATGCGTCATGGGTGCGTGGCTGTCCTAAATGGCCGAATCATCGGTCGAGGATATAACCATCATCGGAGTCACTCGAATGATGGCTTCGTGCATAATTGTGTAACCTGCCATGCTGAGATGTCAGCTCTCAGGCAGGCGTATCACCATTTCAACCTGCGTGGCGACTTCCGGTCGAGACTAAAAGGTCGCCAACAAAAAGGCCGATACGAAGAAGTTTCGAAAGGTTGTATTATACGTGGTTCGAACCAACGCACAAGGCATGTTTCAGGAATCGGCGCCGTGTGCTGACTGCATGGAAGTGATAAAGTCGCTCAAGATAAAGCGAGTTGTTTATACGGGGATGAAAGACGGAATAATGGGAATTTGGACCAGGACTCCACCAGACTACAAGGCGACGCATATTACGACCGGTAAAAGGTCAATGATCAGACAGAGGCAACGGGGAAGCACCAGTCGCTGTCATTGTGGTCATGACCATGGTTAAATGGATTCCTGCATATAGACATTTTTACTTCGTCTCCCGCACTGAGCCATCCGTGGAGCTTTTCGAATTTATCCCAACTTGAAGAAGGAGACGCCGCCTCCGGCAACCATTTCAGAAACTGTAGTGTGATGAAACAATCACCCATCAAATGTGAGCGTTGCCCGCCACCCCATGCCCTCGGGTTGAATACAGAATCAACGCAGTTAGGCCAACAATTCCACGATTGCTCCGGCGCTGCCCACCCGTACCCTTCCCGTGTAACTGCAGAAAAGGGAGGAAGCCTGAACACGGGATTAAATCCACCCATGACGACGGAAGAAATCGTCTCAGTACCGTCATTATTCTGTATAGTGATAGTTACATCTTCTTTGGTGATATCAATGGGTTCTTGCGGATTGGAGACGTTCGTAAAGCGAATATGCCCCCCGAAAAATTTCGAATCATCAAACTGGGCATACTGTTTCTCCTTCCCACAGATGAAATACAATCCTGTAGCTCCACCAATAAGGCCGGTAATACCAGCCATGTCACCGTTGGGTTCAACGTCGCCCGAACCGCCGGGCACACCACTAATAGCAATTTCAATCCGACCCATATCAACGAATCCGCCTTGTGCATCCGTCTCTTTTTTCCATTGAAACGTCATAATCTGCATTACTTGGTAGCCATCATCCGTGAATGTTGATGAGATCGGAGTTCCAACACGCCCCTTTTGGGTAAGTCCATTCTCCAGTGATACAACAGGCATTGTCCCGTCATGGTAATTACAATCAGGTGCGCCTGCGCCAGCATAATAGCTTGTACGCCGATTGGCCCAGGCAAATCCATTCTTTGTCGTTGATGGGTTAGTTTCATCATAAAGTGAAAACCCTGCCGCCTCCATCTCCAGTGTGTAATTCTTAACGAGCTCGTCATCGGGATCATTGCGAAATCTATGCCAAAACTTCCCTGCAAAAGGGTCGTTATCCCCAAGCCACCTCGCACCGTAGGTTGAATATTTGGGCTCTGACTTGAAGACGAAGTCATATGTAAAGCTAGCATGTACATGCTTTCCGTGTCCGGGTTCCGTACCAGGCTTGCAGATCATCCAATCATGAGGCAATGCACCATCTGAGATGGCTTCTTCTGGAGTTAGATAATTGATATCGCATTGGCCTATGTGGTTCAAAGGCATCGGAAAGGGCGCCTTACATGGCGGCGGAGGAAGACATTTATTGCGCAATAAGATGCCCTTGGCATATTCACTCGATGGAATGGCTCCGTGACTAACGGCGCTCTTTGAGAAGAGTGGGCGCACAATCTTCTTCCCACCGATGAAATATGAGTTACTTTTGCAGTCGTCATGGCAATCCTCATACCCAGCATCGTCTGCTTCAATCACACACATAGCTTTTGCGCTTTTCTCTCTGATATACATCCCTTGAGCATGAGTCAATGGATCAAACTTTTGAACCCAATTGATGGCGCAAGAACCAGAACAATCGGGGTTGAAGACTGCGGTGGGGTGAGTGACCGTAGCGGAGATGAGACCTGGCGTGTTCATATTCGAGCGCTTAATATAGTCAGGATCGTTTGTAGGGCAGGGTCCGCCTTTAATGATATTTTGTGGATACTGACCGCCAGTTCCACCATTCCCCATAGGTACAACGCCCCGATATGGTGTATGAGACAGATGCCGACCTAGCATATCCTGGCCAACCCAACCCTGATTCCGATAACCACCATTGATGGAGAAGCCGTTATGACCTCTTCCCGAGATAGGTGCTTTATATCGTCTGGATTTTCGTTTTAGTGTTGCTAATGACATTAGTATATCACTAGAAATTGTTTTAACCATGTATAAGGTTCAAACAATTATCAAAGCTCATCAAGTTTCTTCTGTTTATACTTTCCACATTCCTTGAATAGCGTTCTTAGAAGGTCACAACGAAATGTCTGATCCTTCCGTTCGACACACTCCTTCTGAAAAGTTGCCTTGTAATCGGTGCATAATTCTTCATATCTCTCGCGTCTTGTTTTCTTAGGTATGCGATCCATTATGATATATCTAAGGAGTTTTCTTTATGTATTGACCGAACAACGCCGCGACTTGAGCGTCGGTATAATTCGGAATACTTGTCTGAGTAGGGATGCGCTGGCTTTGGCCTTCTATTGGGAGCTGGATCGCTCGCCCGGCTTTCTCGCATGTAGTTTGACCATTCATCCAGTTATTAGGGAGAGCACCAGATGCCTTCGCCTCTTCTGCCGTGAGATAGTTGATCTGACAGGTTCCGTGATTATGAGATATATTCATAGGGAAAGGCTGCTTGGAAGGAGGTGTGGGCAAATTCTCTTTGGCCATGAGTCCAGATCGCTGATACTGACTGGAAGAGACAGGGCGTGCGTTCAGGTTCTTGGAATACATCGTTCGAACGATCTTTTTACCACCGATATGATAGGAAGCCGACGTGCAATCTTTGTGACAGTTGTCCAACCCAGCATCGCTTTTCTCAACGATGCACCTAGCGCTCTGTCTTGCTACTTTATTGATTCTGGAACCCTGACTATGATTCAGTGGAGAGAAATCCTGGACCCATTCCATCGCACATTCCTTATCGCAGCCCGGGTTAAAAACAGCAGTGGGATGATCCACTGTAGCGCTAATAAGGCCAGGCGTGTTCATATTCGACCTCTTCACAATAGAAGGATCATTAGTGCAGCAGCCCCCGCTATAGACAATATTTTGTGAGTAGGTGCCACAGCATCCACCACTGCCCATAGGGGTAGCGCCACGGAATACAGTACCAACCAGTGTTCTGCCACGCGAACCCTGACCAACCCATCCTTGGTTTCTGTATCCGCCGTTCAATGAGAAGTTGCGTCCTTGACCAGAAATGGGTGCCTGGAAGCGACGTGATTTTCGTTTCATAGTAGCGATCGACATATACTCTACTATGAGAAATTAAATGAATAAGAAGTATCGTTTCAATGGGTCCGTTTGAAGGCATCTCTCCAAAAAGAAAAACAAACTGCTACCTTCGAGCGAGTCTAAACTATCACCAATACCAAGACTGCGAAGAGTAACCTTCCCTACGCTGTAATATGCTGACGAGATGTTTGTTTTCACTGGCAGGGAGGTGACTGTTTGAAGTTCGGGGGGAACGGCTCCTTTGAAAGCAATTGGTCTGGTGAGCATGACAGTGTCTTTCGCGACAATAGGGACAAGTCTATTCAGAGAGGTGATAATGTACCATTTATCGTCTATAACGCTAATGTCGCTCTCGTCGAAGAAAAGAATGCTTTTATTAAATGCCATTAGCGCTGCCAACTGCATACCTAAACACATCGCGAGACGGAGACCTTCGTCGTAATTGAGTGGTCTTGCTTTGAGATGCTCACGGAGCGTATTACCGTTTTTTGTTCGGATAACAATACTATCACCATCTATTTCCCAGTTGCCTTTCCATCCGCCGTCGGCCAATGCATGCACAAGAGATTGATTGATTTCATCACGAGGGAGTACAATGGTACTTGTCATTAAGATATGGAAATAAATAATTTTCCCCATATCCAACTACAAAAAGAATACATATACACACATACTTACTTATTTACTCACCTTGAGACATTTCGCCTTCTTCGAGGCGACTATTTGGTCCCCTATTGGGCGACCCAGCTGCGTGGCTATCAGTCCCTCTGCCAGATCGTCGATTATTGTCGCGCCTAGCTCTGGCAGGAGAACCACGAGCATGGTGTGGTCGGTGGGCACTGGGACTTCTCCCCCGATTTCCCTCCGGCTTGGGAACACGGCTAGCTGAACACTTCCAAAACCATGGTTCGTCATAGACGATCTTGATTTCGTTGCCGTCAAGCAGTTTGCGACGGACTTGTTGTGCCCTCGTACTAGAGGGCCACTGTCGGAAGTGTATGAAGACGCGCTGAAACCGTTCGTCGCTACGGCCAGTTTTTCTGACCATATCAACGCGTTCTACGCATCCTGGGCCAAGTACCTCCTCAAATACGTTCTTGACCTCTTGCCATGTAATATTTGCGAATGTGCGCGGTATGCACACACTCGGATGAGATGGGCTGAGAATTTGTGAGTTCGACATCTGAGTTTGTTTTGTGATGTCAATACTCCACAGCCCGCCAAGTATTTCAATTTTCTGTGAAATAGGGTTATCGTGCTCTTGCACGGGTACTGGTTGCAGACTTCTGTAACGGCATATATCCTTGCGAAACATTCTTCTTATTTTGGGAAAATCTACATCTTCGCTGTTAGAAGGCTTTTGATAGTACAAGCTACTAAGATGGCATAGCTTTAAGCCGTTTCTCGATTTAGCAGAAAATTGATCTAGATCGGAGAGATTTAAATACTTGCAACCATACAAGACAGAGAGACCTAAGCAGACCAAAATGATGAGAAGAGGACCACCAACCAAGACGAATAGCCGGTTCGATGCGCTCAAGCCGAGCGGCGACGACAATCAATTTCGCTCTTCCGGAAGAGGATTTGGACGTAGTCGTGATAACTCGCCTGCTCCGCGCAGAGATGTTGGAGCCACCATGCCTTTGCCAAAACCCGACGATCAACCTGTGAGTTCGACATATGTAACTCCTGCATTGAGGAACAGAAGGCGAACTTCACCTAATCGATTCAGGGCAGCACCGAAAACCGAACCGAAAAAAGAGTTCCAAATGACATCAGAAGCATTTCCAACTCTTGGTGGAACGAGCGACTTTCCACCACTTGGTGCGACGAAAGAGGCGGAAAAGACGACTGAAGATGAGGGAAAAACGATCAATTTCGCGTCAGTGGCGAAGGGCGAAGACAAACCAGAACCCGTGAAGATAGTTGTTGATGATGTGAAGCCTGGTTGGGTGCGCATGCGCAGGGATCCGCGAACCCATGAGATCATCACGGAATACGGTCCGCCAACCCAATGGCAGCTTGATGAGCCAATCCGCAAAAAACGAGAACAGGATCGCAAGCTAAGAGAGATGCTCGAGCGGTGGCAGGCGGATCGCGACGCGCAGAACGAGCTCCTGGGCGATATGTCGCCTTACTGGGGTATGAAAAGCCTCTTGGAACCTTCTGATGATGAGGAGGAATACCAGAGCGGCGGATCATATGAGTCAGATCAAGACTATGATGATTACTGAGTTTGCATCCATTATTGATAATGTATTCTTTTATTAATGGACGACGAGACGTTAGACGATTCCTGGATTAAGGCATTCAAAAAATTAGAGAGCGATTATGACGACTTCTACAAGGAGGCTCCAACTGCGGCTGAGATGTGTTACATCTATGTCAATTCCGGTAACAACGTTGAGTCTGTAAGGAAAGAAAACTTCCTGCTCAACAATTCGATGATCGCTCGCGAGGACTTAATAGGGCTAATTAAGAGCCATCAAACTGTCAATGGGAAGAAATATAAGCTAATTTCGTTAGCGAAATACAATATCACAGTGGGCCCGCAAGACGTGCTTCACATGCTCGATATGGAAGACAGTGCGGGAGAAGACTACTTAACGTGCGAGAGATATCTTAACCAAATTGGGTTTTCTGATACAGTCTGTGTGTTTCAAGATGTCAATGCTCTGTTTTTCGTCTTCTATGAAGACCGTCCGAAACCTAAACGCAAAGGAGACACCCGTCGTATCGTATTTAAGACCAACCAGCGTAAGACTAAACGCAAAAGAGCTTAAAGATCTGACACCATAAGAATGTATCATGGCAAAGCTAGTATCAGCACTCGACGCACACACCGGGACGCAACTTGGGGAGAACGGACATACAGAATACTCATGGTCGAATGAAACCAAAGAGAAGATACTGCAACTAAGCTTTCAGCTTACGCGAACGAGCGATCCTGTGCAACTTGCTAAGTTGCGCACAATTTATCAGGTCCTGGTGGAGAAGGTCTTTTATGCGAAGTCTTCTGAGGACGTCTCTGAGGACCAACTCGCCGAATGGCGAGGAGCATTGACAGCTATGCCCCTCCACACCAGGGATATTGTTGCTGGTAAGGGCGAATATAACCTTTTCTACCATCTTGTCGGCGGTTTCTCGCTGGCAGTAGAGGCGCACCGTTCTTCTGCCCCGGCGGCTAGGACGCGTTGGATGGAGGGAGTACTTATTGATATGACTCTTAGTGCCGTGCATCTTGAGGGACACGATCATGCCTACGGTAGCTGGAAGGATGTCAAGTACCTACTCAACCATTTGCGCACTATCTATGGTGAGGAGCTACTCTCCGCGAACTATCTTTTCAAGGCGATTGTGACAGCAGCGATGGATCAGTTGCGGCTAGATGCACGTGAGGGTGCGACCGACAAGACGCTTATTGGGCGCTGGCTTCCTCGCGAGAAGAGCAAGAAGTTCGGGTGGCAGGCCAAGCACTTTGCAACTGAGTACTTCAGCGAGTGGGCCTCGACTGGCGGGACCTCCGCTCGTCGCAAGTGTTTGACACACTACCGTCAGCTTCTTGGACGTCTCAATGTAGATTTGAAGACTCCTCAGGTGAATCAGTGCGCTCGTGCCTATTCCAGCATTGACTTTAATTCAGATGTCACCAGCGTGACGATGAGTCGCCAGAAGCACGCTTTCCAGTTTGTCGATAAGCATGGTGATAGCCGCACGACATACGACGAGGGATCAGCTGAGTGGAGTGATCGCATGAAGTGTCGCGAGAACTACCTCTCGTACCTTGATAGCTGCAGGTCCGGAGAAACATCTATTAAGGCAGCTCGTGTCGGCATTGTTGATATGGTCCGCGAAGGCTGTTCATACAAGGGAATGGCTTGCAATGAGGCGGCTCAGTCACTCGTCGATGCTTTGAATATGCAGTGGAAGGAGTCTGGCAAGAGTATGGGAGCATTGAAGAACTTCGTGGCGTGTGTGGATACTAGTGGATCGATGGAGTGCGAGGAACGCCAGCCGCTGTACGCTGCCGTAGGACTTGGTCTCCGTATTGCAGAACACTCTACACTTGGGCCTAGGGTGATGACCTTCAATACGACACCTACTTGGATCAACCTGGAAGGAAAGGAGGAGTTTGTCGATAAGGTACAGTTCGTTCGATACAATGACCAGTGGGGCGGAAACACCAACTTCCAGAAGGCGTTCCGTCTGATTCTTGACAAGTGTGTGGAGCAGGATCTTGCGCCGGAAGAGGTATCCGAGCTTGTGTTTGTGATGCTATCAGACATGCAAATTGACAAGGCAGACAAGGATACCAGCTCAATCTATGAGCTGGTCACGAGTATGTGTGCTGATGCGGGCATGCGCACTTCTCACAAGCGGCCTTACACACCGTTTCATATGGTGTATTGGAATCTACGTTCCACTGGAGGGTTTCCGTCTCTGTCCTCTCACAAGAATGTGAGTATGCTTTCAGGTTTCAGTCCTATGCTGCTCAACTCATTCTGTACAAAGGGCATCGAGGCACTCAAGGATGCTGATCCCTGGGTGATGCTGCTCGATCAGCTCCACAATCCGCGATATGCGTGGGCATGGACTCGAACTGAGACATGGGACCGTGTGGAGACTCCTGCGGTTCCTTCAGAGACGGAAGAGAAGCCTCGTTCGTGGTGGCTTTGGAGTTAGATAATCAACTCTTGTTTTATCACTATTGGGCGTACGATAATTTGAATACTTATTAACAAATTATTGTAGGAAACCGAGATAAAAAATATGGACTAGTTATAGGTAGATCATGTCCAACCCAGAAGACACAAGTGGAAACATCATCAACGATATCGAAAACATACCGTCTATTATCAATAACATCACGAACGATATCGTTCCAGAACCAGCATCAGCTCAAGACACAAACGAACTCGCTCCTATTCGCCTTGACGGACGACGACTTGGGAGAGCAGCTAGACGTGTTATGTACGACGATCAGATGCTTGATTTCCTATCTTTCCTGCAAAACAGCGGTGCAGCAGGAAACTACAGACCACTGAACACACCTGCCGCTGATAACAATGCGGACCTCGCATCCAGTTTGGAGAACATGATCCTGGTACCTCTTGCGTCTCAAGGACTGCTTCAGATGTTAGGAGGCTCAGGCGGACGATCAGCTATGAGCGAAGCATTGGCAGCTTCCTTCGAAATGAAGCCCCGTTATAAGAAGGTGTTGTCGGAAGAAGGGGAAGGATCTCTGGAGAAGGTCGCCTATGATCCAGAAGTACATCAAAACGATCGATGTCCCATACTGCACATCGAATTCGAGAAGGGCGATGACGTTACCCAACTGCCATGCAAGCACTGTTTCGAGAGTGACGCCATCAAAAGATGGTTGAAAGATGAAAAAGCGGAATGCCCAGTCTGTCGGTTGGAACTAAAATCAAAAGAAGTAAAGATAGGGAAGGGCCTTGAAGAGTATGATAGCGATGATGAAGAACCACCAGTACCGGCTCCTACATCCGAGGACGACGATCAAGAGCCAGTACCAGCACGCCCTCCTGAGCCTACGCCTGTACGGATGAACACAAACCGGATAAGGCTAATCGAATCTCTAGCGAGGAGCATTCACCCTGGTCCTCATCCATTCGGTCCTCGAAATGGCCCGCAGATGATGGCTCACATAGTTAATGATCAGGATGATGATGACGATTTGCAGCGAGCCATAATGGCTTCACTTGCAGACTATAATTCGGGAGACGTTTAATGAAGCGAAAAGAATAAGATTATAATAATTACACGGCACAGGCATTCTAAATATCATCGATATCGACCCAATCCAACTGCTTGTCCTCCACTGAACCGTCATTCACGACCACGTTCGTACCTGCCTTCTTTGCCGCCTCTTCTTCCAATACTGCGGCGTAGTGAGCAGTCTTATCATCCACGAAGTCGAATCCATCTGACGTATCCTCAGCAACCTCCCCAGTAGTATCACATGCCGCCTTCACCAAGGCCCGCAGATCCACGGAGGCATTGCCCTTCAGCTTATCTTTGTCTGCCTGGGAATACACCTCAAGCAAGTCACATTTCTGTGCTTTGCCAACGGCTCTCACCTCCCAGTCGCGAATACCCACCAGTACCCAGACACCGCCAGCAATATTATTGTCCCGCTTTCCTCGCCCACGAAACTTCTTTCTGATAACGCACATCCTTTCTACGCCATCTGCACACATGACTCCACAGACGCCGCCGCCGTACAGTTTCGTCACGCACGCGTATATTTCACCTTCTTCTTCAATGAAGCGGACGCCTCTCGGTCCGCCACCACCAGTATGTTTGCGGCCTTGTTTCTTAGCTTTGTTTCCACCTGCGTTTTTACGTCCCATGGTTCTAGATTCTGTTATCATAATAATACTTACAATACTACGATCAATTTTCTGAAAAATAAGATTGATCTTAGTACAAATATCGGTGACCCTCTGGAAACCTTATATCGATTTCCACATCGAATAATCCTTGGACCCATGATTCCCATGTACAATCTTCGATAGGTCCAATACCCAAGCTCTGGGTTTCATGTGATTGTTCATCCGGTTCATATCCATATAGCTCGTAGAATTCCTCCAGTTTGTCGTCGTCTGGAAACACAATCTCTTTGTCCTTGAAAACGGCCTGATGAGACTCGAAACGCGCTTTCCAGAGAGGCGTGTCTTTCGCATGATACTCCCAATGATACCATATTTCGCGCGGGAGATTATCAAATTTGTCTCTTCCCAGTTGGAAAGCACCGAGTGTCCGTGCGGTTCCATAGAGCCTTTTCACAGGAAGCATATTATAGAGCTGCGTATGACCATACTTAGAAAGGGGTGCAGGATCGGTTTCGATTCCTTTAATCCAGTCGTGATCCGTCTTTGTGCTTCGAATATAGATATTGCGCAAGTTCAGTGACTCTTCCTCTGCGCAGAGATGGACAATTAATGCCAAGAGGTAATGCTTATCATCAGGATGGGAACGCTCACTCCAATAGTCGTATATCTTGTCGTCAATCTCAAGTCCTCGAGCTCTTGCGAAGTATCGCACTAGCTCTCTAAACACACTTTCTGAGCCGAGGGTATCCACAGTTTTGGAAACGTAGTATGCGATGTTCTCCCAGTGGAGCTTATCGATGGATCGTAGAAGAAGGACAACTTTGTCATTATAGTCTTTGCACCATGCGGGTCTTCGCCCCCTATACACTTTGGTGGCTGGAAGATTAGCAATGGATCGCTGTCTTAAGAGGAATGTAGTTGGAGATGATTTTAGTCTATGCATGTTGCGGACGATGTCAGCGAGGACCTTCTCGTCTCCGTCGCGGAAGGCGGCAGCTTTCCTGCGCATATATCCTTCCAATTTAGGATTCTTCTCGAGGTAGAAGTCGTAGAAGATCTTCCATAGCGAGTCGAACGCGGGTAGGCCCGAGTAATGTAGTTCGTATATCCAGTAATAGCATTCCCTAATGTCGGATTGACCCACCAGTGCTAGCATTAACGAGCAATCGACTTCATCTGCTGCGTAAAGCCAGCGCGTGAGTTTGTATTCCATGTTTGACATCCTCTCTATCTTTCCTAGGAGATCAATTTTATTTTCTATATTTATCTTATAATGAGTAAGCAGGCAATTACATGGATTGAACTCATCAACAAAAAGATTTCCGAGCGTAAGGCGAAAGGTCTTTCCGCTGGTGTTGGTGACGTAACTGGAGAAGCCAAGCCGGAATGGGATAAGATTAAAGCAGGCAAACACGATAAATATGTCCAAGGGAAGGCCACTCGCAAGGCCAAGAAGGGCAAGAAAGGCAAGAAAGGCAAGAAGCAGCGCAAATCGAAGAAGGTTAAGCCTGGACATAAGGGCGCGCCTTCCAAGACCAGGCCTGGACATATCGACTTCCGCACGCACAAGGGAGACAAATACTACAACCGTGATGGTCATCGCCAGGACGAGAACATCGAAGGTGAGAAGGGAAGGCCGTATGAGCGCAGACGTAAGGCTGCGACGTTGTCCGAACTGGGCAAGCGAGTGGAGAAGCTTGAGAAGGAAGTGAAAGAGCTCAAGAATCAGGATGGAGGCAGCATCACCACGAGTCTCAGTCCCAAACCGGTTAAATCGCAGACTGGGGATTCGGGCCACACCGGTTCGAGCAAAACCCAGAAGCTGCGGCTCCTGGGCGGAGGCAAAGGAAGAAAGCGCCGCACTAGGAAGGTAGGAGGCATGCCAATCCATGATGCCGGGCTGGCAAATGATGAAACACTAGCTACAGAAAATCTATAACTCCTGAAACCATTAAAGACAATTCATTGCATATTCAGTAACGAATTATCTACGCCTAATGGCTTTATTGAGAGAGAATAGATCTTCATTGATTCTCTTGGTCGTTCGCTCCGGATCGTAATCCATCTGTTGTACGGCATTCTCGTAATCACGCGGATCTCCGTCCAAGAAGAAGATGTCGTTGAATTGTGTCGTGGTAGCGTCTATATCTAGCCGCTTTTCGGGGTCGGGATTGATGTTAAGAATCAGGATCTGTGAAAACCGAATAAGCATCGGGTTCCTGTGAAGTCCCTTCGGGAAAAGGTATTCAAAAACCTTGAGATAGATGACGGATATGGCATAGTTATCCCAGGTCTTGTAGCTAGACATCAGTGCATAGACCGACTTATCTCGATCATTGCCCACGTATCTAGACAACTGACGCTTGCAAGCGTCCCCATATTGGGCACGAAATGACTCAGAGAAAACCTCCAGTGCTTTGTTGGACGTCACATACGATGTACAGATGGAATCGACATCGCTCCCTGTGAGATCAGACTTGGTGTTATGCAGAATATAGTTGATTGCATGCACCTCAAGTGGCCACACATAGTATTCAGGTGCATACACATAGAAATATTCACGCATGTTCTTGTCATTTAGATTTGCCATTGGGATGGATATACCAAAGTCGATGATCTGTGGGTCGTTTGTGTTTATGTTATAAAGAATGTTATCTCCTTTGAGATCGAAATGAACAATTTGCTTCGAAAGCAGGTGCTTGACAGCTCGGACAAGATACGTGAATGTGTCAGTTAGTGTAAGCATCACTTTCTTCTTAGTACTACCAGCGGTGTCTGACAGTATGGAGAAAAAAGGTTTATTTGGGA
>JACLAC010019940.1_pt1 | contig 93937 bp, 76 predicted proteins | sample 8027881 | NCBI WGS metagenome assembly JACLAC01 (sample SAMN15725517, study PRJNA655200) | protist metagenome | isolation source: fluorescence activated cell sorting (FACS) single amplified genomes of... | place: Spain: Blaines Bay Microbial Observatory, Mediterranean Sea | collected 2016-01-19
AGGTAATGCTCGCCAGATCGTGAGCGCGCGGTATATGCTCGTTCGCGGACTGCACAGGGAGCGAGCTGGCGATGTCGATGACGCTCATTGAGAAGATCCTCGCGCGGGCCTCGGGGACAGAAGTTTTGCGGCCGGGCGAGCTTGCGGTGTGCCGGCCCGATATGGTGGTACAGCTCGATCTAACCCTCACTATCGAGGGCATGTGGTACCGCCCCAAAAAGCTGTTCGACGCCGAGCGGGTCGCTCTGGTTTTCGACCATGCCGTGCCGGCACCGACGATTAAGGATGCTGCTGGTATGGTCGAGGGCCGGGCATTCGCCGAGAGCTTCGGACTGAAGCATTTCTTCGATCTCGGGCAGCACGGGATCTGCCACGTGGTCATCGCCGAAAACGGCCTTGCCCGGCCAGGCGAGCTGTTGGTGTGCCCCGATTCCCACACGTGCGCTGGGGGCGCGCTCAACTGTGCGGCACGAGGTGCCGGACCGTTGGACACCTTGCAGGCGATGACCAAGGGACAGATCTGGTACCCAGTTACGGAGTCGGTTCGCTACGAGTTCACCGGTGAGCTTCCGCCCCACGTGAGCGGCAAGGATGTGTTCTTCCACATCGCTCAGGAGTGGGGCGGTCATACGAACCTGTCGATCGAGTTCGCCGGCCCCGGTCTTGCGGCGTTGCCGATGACCGATCGCCGGACCATCGCAACCATGTGTGCGGAGGTGAGTGCAGAATTCTCGATTTTTGAATTCGATGCGGTGACCGCTGAGTATCTTGACGGCCGGTTGGACGCTCCCCCGACGCCGGTGAAAGCAGATGCAGGCGCGGATTATCGCGATGTCCGGGTGATCGACCTGAGCGCGCTCGAGCCGTATGTGATGTACCCCGACGCGGTCCCCAATAACGGGGTTCGGATCTCGGAACTACGCGATTCGGTCCGTATCGATCAGGCGTTTGTCGGTTCGTGTGCAAACGGCAAGATCGAGGACTTGCGGGTGGTTGCCGAGTTGTTGGAGGGGCGTAAGGTGGCGCCAGGGGTACGGTTAATCGTGACGCCCGGCTCTCAGCAGGTGTTCGTGCAAGCGGCGCGCGAAGGGCTCTTGGAGATCCTAGCTGAGGCGGGAGCGGTGGTGACCAACGCAACGTGCGGCGCGTGCTGTGGCTATCACATGGGACTGCTCGCCCCGGGCGAGGTGTGTCTTACTGCGTCGACCCGAAATTTCAAGGGCCGAATGGGCAGTGCCGCGGCGTCCATCTACATGGGCTCGCCCGCTACCGTTGCTGCCTCGGCCCTGACCGGGGTTATTACCGATCCGCGTACTGTCGGGTGAGCGAGTAGGGGAGATCGCGATGGAGATCAGGCGAGAAGGGCGGGTGTGGAAGTTCGGTGACGACGTCAATACTGATCTCATCTTTCCCAACCGCGCGTTCCGTGAGCCGCTCGAGGAGCAGCACCGCTTCGTGTTCTCTGCGAATCGGCCGGGGTGGATCGACGAGGTGCAGCCTGGCGACCTCATCGTGGCAGGTCAGAATTTCGGCATGGGTTCGGGCCGGCCGGTCGGTAGGTTACTCGCCGAGTGCGGCATCTCCGGGGTGATGGCTGAGTCCGTCAATGGCTTGTGTTTGCGAAACTGCGTGAGCTTCGGATTGCCGGCGCTGAGCGCGCCCGGTGTCACCGCGTTATTCGATGAAGGGGACCTGGCGCGGGTGGATTTCGTTGAGGGCCGGCTCGAGAACTTGAGCCGGGACGGGGCGAGCCTGGACGCGACCGGATTGCCGCCACTGCTGCGTGACCTGGTGACGTCGGGCGGGATAATCCAGATGCTGGTCGAGGAAGGGTTCGTCGAGCCGATGCCCAGGATCACTGCCTCGAGCTAGGTCCAACCTCAGCGGTAAGAACCGGGAGCGACCCTCGTTCGGTCCTGGCACCACGATTGATGGATAGTGGGTCTACGGCCTCGGTGTCAGGCGCCCAAATGGCGCGCGCATCCGCGCGGCTTGGCTACTTTGGATTCGGGCGACCTCACTGATTAATGTTTCCCGACCGCGGACAGGTGGAGCGCTGAAAGCGCGATAGCGAGCGAAACCGCTCCTACTTCTCGCAGTACAACGGTAAGGTCGAACCGTCCGCGCCGGAGGTCGCCGTAGCCACGCTGTCCCTAATCTAGCGGCCGGCGGGTTGTGCGCCGGCCGTTAGTCGAGCAGACGGCGCAGGCCTCTTCGGCAGCTTGACCGCGCCTGCGGTGTCGCGGCCTTGGTGCCAACCGATCGGTTAGCATGGCCCGAGAACCCAGCCGCGGCACGCAGTGGGATGTACCAGACTTGCCCCAAGTGCGGGCACCAGCGCGCTACCGACGATCCGGCGCCGGCCACCGAGTGCCCGGCGTGCGGGATTGTCTTTGAGAAGTGGCTGCGCACGGAGCTCAGACGCCGGGCCGAAGCCGAGCGCCCGGTCCCAGAGCGTTCCGATAGCGATGCGCCTTTCCTCTCGCGACTGGTGGGGGCGGTGTGCTACGTGCCCGAGCAGACCCATCGCACCTCTTTCTACTGTCGGGTGGTCCTCTATCTCGTGTTATTGGTGTGGGGCTGGCGCTTCATCTTTATGGACTATTACGCGGTAGTGGGCGGGACGGAGATCCCGCTCGCGGTGCCCGAAATCGGTACATCCATCATGCACTGGGTCAACATCCCGTTTCACGAGTTCGGTCACATTCTCTTCCGCCCCTTCGGCAAGACCTTGATGTATCTGGGCGGCACCTTGGGGCAGTGGCTGATGCCGCTAGCGGTCATGCTCGTGTTCCTGATCCGCGAGCGTGACACCTTCGCCGCTTCGGTAGGGCTTTGGTGGCTTGGACAGAGCTTTCTCGATTGCGTGCCCTACATCTACGATGCGAGCCACCTGCAGCTCCAGCTCATCGGGGGCGGCGCGGCGCGGGACGGCCGGGTTGGACTTCACGACTGGTACAACATCTTGCGCAACACCGGGCTGCTGCACAAAGACGACACCATCGCGGCCGTGGTCGATCACACCGGTGCCGCGATTCTGATGCTCTCCTTCGTTTGGGGCGCAACGGTGCTGTGGCGCCAGTACCGCAATCTCTAGGGCGAGGGTGTCAGTGTCGAGGGGCAACGGCAGCTTGCGTCCCGCCTGACCGCGCAATCCTCACCCGGGCCGGGGGTAACGAGCGGGCTGTTATGCTCTGGCCCCGATGAAGTGCGCCATTCGGAGTTTCCCATGAGCCAACCCGCGCTGCTCGAAGGCATTCGCGTCACCGATCTCACGACCGTATTCTTCGGTCCCTATTGCACTCAGACCTTGACGGATCTTGGGGCCGAGGTCATCAAGCTCGAACCGGCCGATGGCGATACCGCACGGATGGTCGGTAATCCGCCGAAGACGGCGGGTATGGGTCCGGTGTACCTGCGCTTGAACCGCGGCAAGCGCAGCATCGATTGGGATCTGCGAACCGATGCCGGGCGCGACGCCATGCGCCGTTTACTCGAAAGCTCCGATGTCTTCATTCACAACATCCGGCTCGATTCGGTGGAGCGCCTCGGATTGGGCTATGAGGCGGTCCGGGCCATTCGCCCGGATATCGTCTACGTGCACTGCACGGGCTTCGACCAGCGCGGCCCCTATGCCGCACTTCAGGCCTATGACGACATCATTCAGGCGTCGACAGGTCTCGCGTCCCTGCTCCCGATGGCCGATGGCAACCCCCGGCCCCGTTTTCTCCCTGCTGCAATTGCCGACAAGGTCTCGGGTCTGCACGCGGTCTATGGTGTGTTGGCGGCAGTGATCCACCGGCTGCGCACCGGTGAAGGCCAGCAGGTCGAGGTGCCGATGTTCGAGTCCCTGGCCAGCTTCAACACGCTCGAGCATCTGTGTGACAACAGCTTCGTGCCGCCCACCGCGCAGCCCGGGTATTACCTGCGTCAGCTCGACCCGACCCGCCAACCGATGAAGACCAAAGACGGCTGGATTGCGTTTGCGCCCTATGTCGATGACCGTTGGGTTAGGTTCTTCGAGGCTGCCGGCCACGCGGATCTCCTCACCGAGGAGCGATTTATCGACAAGCCGACGCGCCGGGCCAACATGTCGCAGATGTTCGAGGAGATGGCGCGGATCTCGCCCGAACGCACCACTGATGAGTGGCTCGAGCTTTGCCGCAAGGCCAATGTCCCGGCCATGCGAGTCAATGCAGTGCATGAGTTGCCCGCCAACGAGCAGCTGCAAGCGAGTGGGTTGTTTCGCGAGCGCGAGCATCCCAGTGAGGGCCGGTACGTCGAGGTCGGCATGCCGGTCCGGTTCTCGGCCGTACCCGATCGCCGAGATCTCGGCCATGCTCCCGCACCCGGGGAGCATTCCGAGGAGGTGGTCCGCGAGCTGGGCCTCGAGTGGCCTCTGGCGCGGTAGGTGTCGTAGGTCTGAACCGCGGCCGCTTCGGCCCTGTGGCGCACCTTCGCAGCCCAAACACACGGTCGGATCGTTGCCTCATGACGGCGGTACGCCGCACTTAGCACTGGCGCGGCAACGCTTGCGCTACTAGGATGAACCCGCCTTGGGCGGAATGGTGAGTAGGGACCGATGCCAGTGAAAGAAGTGGATGCGGTAATCGTAGGCGCGGGTTTTTCCGGACTTTATCTCCTGTGGCGACTACGCCAGCTGGGATGCACGGCCCGGGTGTTCGAGCGGGGCAGCGACGTGGGCGGTACCTGGTATTGGAATCGGTACCCGGGGGCGCGATGCGACGTCGAGAGCATGCAATACTCCTATTCGTTCGACGAATCCCTGCAGCAAGACTGGCAATGGCCTGAGAAATTCTCGGCTCAGCCGGACATTCTCGAATATGCCCGCCATGTGGCCGAACGCTTCGATCTTCGCAGCGGCATTGATTTCGACACCGCGGTGACGGCGGCACAATACGACGATGCATCGCAGTGTTGGTCGGTTGAGACGGACAAGCACGAGCGGATCACGGCGCGGTTCGTCATCATGGCGACGGGTTGTATCTCGACCGCGCAGGTCCCGCAGATCCCCGGCCTCGAGGACTACGAGGGCAATACCTATCACACGGGTGAATGGCCGCACGAGCGGGTCGACTTCACCGGGCAGCGCACCGCGGTCATCGGTACCGGCTCCTCGGGAATACAGGCGATCCCGGTCATAGCCGCGCAGGCGGCGCACCTCACGGTATTTCAGCGCACCGCGAACTATTCTCTGCCGGCCCGCAACCTTCCCATGACCCGGGAGTACGAAGGGGAATGGAAATCCGATTACTCGGAGCGGCGGATGGAAATGCGCTATGCGCCGCAGGGCATGTTACGAGATCTCAACGACGAGCCCGCGCTCTCGGTCGAGGCGTCGCGACGGCGCGAAGTCTACGAAGCGCGCTGGGAGATGGGCGGTGCGAGCTTGCTCGGCGCCTTCAACGATCTGTTGCTCGATCAGACGGCAAACGATACAGCGGCGGAGTTTGTTCGAGAGAAGATCCGCAGTATCGTCGACGATGCCGAAACCGCGGAGCTGCTCTGCCCCGACGATCATCCGATCGGCACCAAACGCATCTGTATCGACAGCGGATATTTCGAGACTTTCAATCGCGACAACGTCGATCTGGTTGACGTTAACTCGACGCCCATCGAGCGGCTGACCCGGACTGGACTCGTCGTTGACGGGCGAACCTTAGAATTCGACAGCATCGTCTTCGCAACGGGCTTCGATGCGATGACCGGGACGCTGTTCAATATTGATATACGCGGCCGGGAAGGGCTCGCGCTGAAGGAAAAGTGGCACGCCGGTCCGCGGACCTATCTCGGTGTGATGTCTGAGGGCTTTCCCAATCTGTTCATGGTCACTGGCCCGGGGAGTCCGTCGGTGAAAGGGAACATGCTCAACTCGTTGGAACAGCATGTGGACCTCATTACCGAGAGCATCACGCACTTGCGTGAGCAAGGGTTGGCGACAATCGAGCCCGAGCGCGGGGCGGAGGACGAGTGGGTCGAGCATGTGCAGGAGACCGCGAACGCAACGCTTTTTCCGCGGGCGAACTCCTGGTACATGGGGGCGAACATTCCGGGTAAGCCGCGTCTGTTCATGCCCTATATCGGTGGCGTCGGCAGGTACCGAACCATCTGCGAGGAGGTGGTGGCCGAGCGCTATCGAGGCTTTCGGCTCGAGGCCGAGACCAGTGAGGATCGTGCCCCGGCCACATCGGTTTGAGCCGCGGCGGGTCGCGGGTGAGCTGCCTGTGAGCGGTCGCAGGGCTGAGCGCAAAGCGTTGTGTTAAGGCTCGGCGATGGCGGTCGCCGTAGGAAGTGATCCGTCGGGCGGGCGCTTGGCCCGCGAGGCATGTGGCGGGTTAGGCGGGAGGCCAGGTGCTGCCCGGATCGAGCGGGAAGCAGCGCCGTTTGAAGTGCTCGTAGGGCAGATGCGCGAGGTTTGCCGAGCACACGCCGGGGGTGTCGACGTAGATTGCCTCGGCGGCGATGTCCCCGAAGGCGACACTCCAGTTGCTCGCGCTCTTCATGACAATAATGCCGAGCGATGGGGGAGAGAGCCCAACGCGGCGTAGGTGCAGGGTGTCGAAAGGCATCAGCCGCTCGCTGGTCAAGATGACGTGCACGCCGCCCGCGGTAATGCGGGCGACCAGACCGAGATCGATGGTTTGTCCGCGGAAGTAGTCGCGATCACGTTGGTAGCGCAGGGCGTCACAGAATTCGACCCGCCCGTCGAGCCAAACCGGGGGGCCGTGTAGGGCGAGGGTGTTGCCGCCGACCTGGCGGCGAAATCGCCGACCGATCCCGGTCTCGGCGGCGGCCGCCGCGGCGGCAGGATCCCAGATGACGATGGATGCGGAGCCGGGCTGTGCTTCGAGCAGTGCCCTCAGCAATACCGTGCCGTCCCCGGGCGCGCCGCCCCCGACGTTGTCCGCCGATTCGATCAGCATCACAGGTCCCCCTCGCGGCATCCGGGCACGCTGCACCGCGGCGTCTGGCGGGGACAGTTCGGGGGTGAATTGGTCGCGCTGCCGCCACAGATCGTGAGCGAGCGCGTCGGCCGCGGCCGCGGCCTCGGCCGGATCGTCTGCGTAGGCCAAGGTGGCCATGCCGAGATGGGGGACATCGGCATACGGAAAACCGAGCATCACCGAGGTCGTCCAATTTCCCGGTGCGCGTTCCAGGCGGTGGCAGTGCGCCATCACTGCTTGCATCGGGTTTTCCGTGGTGGCCTGGCGCTCGGGCGTCGAGAGCAACGGCAGCTTTCGAAAGGCGACGTGCGGGGGCCGGTCGCCGTCGAGCAGCCGCACGAGCAGGCGTACCGCCTCGGCCCCGCGCTCGGCCATATCGACGTGCGGCAAGGTGTCATAGCCGACCAGCACGTCGGCCGCTGCAACCGCCGCGGCGCTTAGATTTGCGTGCGAGTCCAGGGTGCACACCAAGGGACGGTCGGGCCCGAGGACGCGCCGGACCTGGGAAAGGACGTAGGCGTCGGCCTGGGCAACCCCTTCGGCGACCATGGCGCCATGCAGGGCGAGCAGCACGCCGGTGACGTCTGGGGTCTGTCGCACGACGGTGCAGATGCGCTCGACGAGCAGTGCGAGCATCTCGCGGGTCACGATGCCTGAGGGCAGGGCGCCGCCGAAGATACTCGGCACGAGCGGTACGCCGAGCTCGGCCGCAGCATCGAGCATGCCGCCAAGCTCAGAATTGGTGCCGGCGAACGTGTCGCGGATTGCCGCACCCTCGAGGAGCTGATAACGAACGAAGCACTCGCGGTCCGTCACCAGTGGGCTGAAGGTGTTGGTTTCGTGCCAGATCCCACCCACGACGATCGTCATAACGGTCTTTCGCGCTACGGCGCTCCACGACAAGTGGACTAATATTGTGCCTAACCGGTTAGTAATTGCCATACAGCGAGAGGGGGGGGAAGGTATGTCGGGATCTGCGATCAGGGTGGGCGTCACTGCGGATGCGCTGCTCGAGGGCACCTCCGAGCCATTCTTCGACCCGGCCGCGCTCGGTATTCTCGCCGAGCCTGAATTGATTGAATGGGAATACTTGCCTGAGCGCCGTGGGTGGCTGAGCGCGGATGAGCTTGCGCGGTATGACGTCGTGTGCGTCGTTGCCGCCGGTGTCGATGCCGATGCGTTGGGGCGGGCGGACCTTCGCACCCGGCTCATCGCCGGTTTCGGCGCTGGTTACGATAACCGCGATGTGGCGGCGTTGAGCGCGCATGGGGTGCTGCTGACCAACAACCCCGACGCGGTACGCCGGCCAATGGCCACGGTGCAGCTCACTTTCATGCTGGTCCTGGCGCAAAAACTGATGGGCAAGGATCGGATCACGCGTGAGGGCCGGTGGCTCGACCAGCGCTTCTACACCGGGATGGGCTTGACCGGGCGTACGTTGGGCTCGATCGGGGCGGGGAACATTGCCCGAGAGCTCTTCCGGATCGCAAAGCCGCTCGAGATGCGGCATCTTGCTTGCGATCCGTTCGTCGAGCCGGGTGAGCTCGAAGGGCTCGGCGTTGAGCTCGTCGATCTGGACACCGTTTTGCGGGAGTCCGATTTCGTGTGCACCAACGTGCCGCTCTCGCCCGAGACGACGAAGCTCATCGACGCGCGCGCCCTCTCACTCATGCGTCCGAGCGCTTATCTCATCTCGACTGCGCGCGGGCCGGTGGTGGACGAGGCCGCGCTGTACGAAGCCCTTCAAAACGGCACCATCGCCGGGGCGGCGATGGATGTGTTCGAAGTGGAGCCGACACCGAGCGACAACCCTATCCTGGGCTTGGACAATGTGGTGGTCACGCCCCACTCACTGTGTCACACCGATGAATGCAACCGGCTGCTCGCCGAGGGTGCGTTTCGGGCAGCGCGCAGTTTCGCCCGGCGGGAGACCCCGCGGGTGCTGGTCAATCCCGACGTGCTCGCGCACCCGCGGGTCAAGGACTGGTTCGGTGAGTGAACAGAGCGAGGAGGCGGTTCGATGACAAACTCGGCAACAGCTTTCGAAAACCCCCTGAAACGCGCGTTGCGCGCGGGCGAGCCCATCGTGGGCTTCAACGTCTTCGAGTGTCTGCGCCCGTCGGTGGCGCGGGTGCTCGCCCAGACCGGCTATGATTTTGTGCTGGTCGAGACCGAGCACATCATGCACTCACCGGAGAGCGTGACGAGCTTCTTGACCCTTGCCCGTGACCTCGGGTTGATGCCCATTGTCACCATCCCCAGCGTCTCACGAGCATTTGTGTCGCGTCACCTGGATGCGGGCGCGATGGGATTGTGTCTGTGCCACAGCGAGTCTGCTGACGACGTCGAGGAGCTGGCGCGCTACATGAAGTACCCCCCGGCGGGCGAGCGGGCGCTCGCGCACGGTCCCAATGCGGGCTATGCCATGCCCGATGCCGCGCGCTATTGCCGCGAGGCGAACGAGGCGACGTTCCTGGCCCTCAAGATCGAGTCGCACAAAGGGGTAACGAATGCCCAGGCCATGCTCGACCACCCGGCTGTCGATGCGGTGGTGTTCGGGCCCGGCGACTTGGCCGCGGACATGGGCTTGCACGGCCAGTGGCAGCACCCCGACGTGATCGGGGCGATGGAAGGGGTCATCGAGCTTGCGCTCGCGCGCGGGCTCGCCGTCGAGCCGGTGGTTGGGCCTTCGACCCCGGAGGCGTTCGCTCGCGAGGTCGCGCGGGGGATCCGGATCTTCGGTCCCACGCGCGCCTCGGAGTACGACGCACTGCGGATGGCCGCGGAGCAGCTGATCGCGCCGTTTCGCTAGCGAAACGGCGCGCGGGGCTAGGCGCTTGCTACCGGGCGGTGAAGGGCGCTCCGTTCAGCATGGCCGACTTGACGAAGCTGCCGCCCTCCTCGATGGCTTTCCGGCCGGCGGCGAGCGTAGGATGAAAGAGGTGCCAGACGTGGGGCATCTCGGGCCAGACGTCGAGCCGGGTGGCCACTCCAGCGCTGGCCGCACGCCCGGCAAGCCGCACTGCGTCATCGAGCAGGGTCTCGATCGAGCCCACCTGGATCAGCAACGGGGCGATGCCGGTCAGATCGGCGTAGAGCGGTGCGGCCAGCGGGCTGCGCGCATCGGCGCCGTTTAGGTAAAGGCCCGAGTAATCCGTGAGCCCCTCGCGCTGCACAGTGGGATCGCTTCCCGCATTCGTGGTCATCGACTCACCAATCATCTCCATGTCGATCCACGGTGAGATGGACCACCCGCACGCCGGCTGGGGCAGATCCGCTTCGCCGATCGCGACCAGTGCCGCGACCACCAGGCCGCCGCCCGCGCTGTCTCCCGCGATGGCAATGCGGCTTGGATCGAGACCGCTCTCGAGCAGCGCTCGATACGCCGCCAGGGTGTCCTCGACGGGCGCAGGGAACGGGATCTCGGGTGCCAGACGGTAATCGAGCGCATAGGCGGGAACCCCGCAGGCCCGCCCCGCCTCAGTCACGACGTGACGATGACTGTCCAGAGAGCCGATGACGTAGCCGCCGCCGTGAACGTAGAGGAGGGCGCCCTTGTCGTCGTCACCGGGGGCCTGGCTCTTTTCTGCGCTGACGCCCCCGAGCGTCATGGGCTCTATCGTAATGTCGTCGGCGGGCGGGAAGCTGGTGGCGAATGCATCCATATTGCGGCGCCGCTCGCCGATATCGGTCACTTTCGGGCGCGAACGCAAGGTGTTGATTAGCTGTTCAAGCTCGGGGTAGCTCATGACGGGTACGCCTCTTTGCTTATTCGGATTGGCAACATTGAGGTTACCAACAATTCGCGAGGAGGGTGCAACCGGGCCACCGGTCAACAGCGGGCTTAGGGTAACGGGACGGGCAGCCCCGTGTGGATCTGTGACCCGCCTGGACAGGCGGCCCCGCACCCGCTGGGGCGGGGGTGTTTGGGCCGGTATTTCGTGCAAAAGACCCGGAGCCGTGGGGTGGCGTCCGTCGGGCCGAGCTGAGAGGGTGACGGCGCCGGGCTCGACGCCTCGGGGGGCCGGCGGGGCGTGCGCTCACCCGAGGTCGACTGGCAGCGGGGTTCGAGCGGCAGGGCTATTATGGCCCGCTCCGAGTACACCACTGGGCAGCTTACGCTGCGGTGGGCGGGGGAACGGGCACGCAGATCGGAACCGGCACGGCGATGGAGGCACAAAGCCGATGGATGAGCTGATTGGAATGGACGCAACCGAGATCGTTTCGATGTTGCGCGCGGGTACGGTGTCGGCGTCTGAGGTGCTCGAGGCGTCAATCCGCCGCATCGAGGCGGTCGACGGTGACATCAACGCGCTGCCGATCCGCTGCTACGAGCGGGCTCGTGAGCAGATCTCGACCCTCGCGGGCCGGACCGACGTCGATCCCAACATCGATCTTGCCGGCTTGCCGATTGCGGTGAAGGACTATAACGACGTCGGCGGGGTGCGAACCACGTACGGCTCGCCGATCTTCAGCGACCATGTCCCCGCGGTCTCCGATGCCACAGTGAGGCGCCTCGAGCGAAACGGCGCGGTCCCGGTGGCGAAGTCGAACGTGCCTGAGTGGGCGGGCGGCCACACCTTCAACCCGGTGTTCGGCACCACCCGGAACCCGTGGGATCTGGGGCGCAGCGCAGGCGGCTCGTCGGGTGGCTCCGCCGCGGCGGTCGCAGCGGGCGAGGTCTGGCTGGCGACGGGCAACGATCTCGGTGGCAGCCTGCGAACCCCGGCCGCGTTCAACGGGGTAGTGGGCGTGCGCCCCGGACCGGGCCGGGTGCCGCGCGGTGCACGTCTGTCGGCGTTCGACACCCTGTGGGTCGAAGGCCCGATCGCGCGCAACGTTCGCGATGCTGCCCTCATGCTGGATGCCGGGTGCGGGTTCGATGTGGCCGATCCCCTGAGCTTTCCCCGCGGGGCCGACCGCTTTGTTGATGCCCTCGAACGTGGCGAGATGCCCTGCCGGGCTGCCTTCAGCCCCGATCTCGGCGTGGTGCCGATGGAGCCCGAGATCGCGTCTATCGCCGAGGATGGCGCACGTGGGCTCGAGACCCTCGGTGTGGCGTTGACGGACGAGGCGCCGGACTTCACCGGCGCGCTCGAGAGCTTTCAGACGTTACGGGCGGTGCTGCTCGGGACGATGATGGCGCCTCTGCTCGCCGCGCATCGCGAGCGCATTGCCCCGGAGATCGTCGGGAATATCGAACGCGGTCTCGCCCTGACCCCCCAGGACGTCTTCGAGGCTGAACGGGCCCGTTGGATGCTCTTCCAGCGGGTGGCTGCCTTCTTCGAGCATCACGATCTGCTGATCTGCCCCGCGGCATCGATCGCACCGTTTCCGGTAGAGCAGCGTTACGTTGAGATGATCGACGGGCAGCCCTGCGAGACCTACATCGACTGGTTCTCGATCACCTTCGCCCTGACCCTGACCGCCTGCCCGGTGGTGAGCCTGCCCTGCGGCTTCACCGCTGAGGGTCTGCCGGTCGGTATTCAGATCATGGGCCGGCCCCGAGGGGAGGCAGCCTTGCTCCGCGCCGCGCAGGCGCTCGAGTCCGTCCTCGGGGTTGCGTGGCAGTTGCCCCGCGATCCCGTCGCGGGCCCGACGGGGTGAGGTGGACTCTGTCGGCACCGAGCAGGTCGTCGCGTCTCCGGGGATCTAGGTGCCGTCACTTCCCCGGCTGCGCTGGTATTGCGTGCTCCGGGCCGGGGACAGGACGTAGCCGAGTATGTGAACAGAAGTTGTAATTCCGCTAGACTGCAGATGAAGGCGAAGTGGCAGGGGCCCGCGGGCTATGGAATCGAGCGGCATCCAGTGAAGTGGATTGCCACATCACGTTGAAGTACGGCTGGACGCAGGATTTTTTGCAAAATCAAGTAAAGACGTTGTTCTGTAAGAGACGTTCATCTGGTTTGAGTCTCAGAGGTAGGTCATGAATAAGGTCCGTGTGCTCTCTGGCGTGCTGGTTTTCCTTCTTGGTCTTGGGCTTCCCGCGGTAGGCCATGCTTTGCAGGTAACCCAAACGGGTGGTGCGTGTACTAGCGTCCCGCTTATAAGCCCCCCCGGCGTCAACCTAGTCTCCACCGGTGCAATGGAGGATACCGACCTCGTCGTCACGGTCTTGTCCGGAGGGGGTTTTTCGTCGGGATTTACGGTAAGGGTGACGAATGTTGTGTTGGGTCCAAGTGGGACGGCCCCCGCAGGGGACATCGAGCTCACGGGAATAGTCCCAGAGGGTACGTTCAATAATACGGGACCCGGCCGGGGCGGTGAGACCGCCTTTGTCGACAACACGGTCACTCCCAACACGTTCACAGTAGATGTCCAGGCGAATGGTCTGACGACAAGTGGGACCCCTTGTTTCATACACTTTCTAGCTTCCGGAATCATCCAGGGGACGGGTACTCATGGGTTGAGTAACCAATCACCGCCGTCTCAGTTGTCTCAGGGCACTGTGATGTTGAGCAAGCTAGAAAACGGTAACTTCAGAGATACCTTTAGTCACGTCGGTCGCCTATGGGGGAGTGGCCCTGACGCCGCTCTCAGTCTCAGGCTCGGTCCTGGCGGGGGCAGCTTCGCCAAACGCGGCTTGGGCGCCGGCGAGTGGGCGTACCCGCTCGGGGTCTGGGGCAATGTCGGTTACACCTCGCTCGAGAACGACTTTGTGTCGGTGGCCTTGGACTCGAAAAGCCTCCACGGTACGTTGGGGGCCGACGTCACGGTGAACGACTCGCTGGTGGTCGGGTTTGCTGCGGGCTACGAAAGCGACGACATCGATACGCCCTTCAACGGGGGCAATATCGAGTCGGATGCATTCACCGTGGTGGGATATGCGGCGGCGTTCGTCAACGACGAGGTGACCGTGGACGCGGCGGTGGGCCGCTCGGCTGTCGACAACGACCAGTTCCGGACTACAGGCGGCGCGCGGGTGACGAGCTCGTTCGACAGTGACCGCACGTTCCTAGGGGCCAACGTGAACTACGGTCGCTCGTTCGGCGACATGCGGTTCACCGGGACGGCGGGGATCGTGTGGGCGAAAGATGCGGCAGATGCCTTTACTGAAAGCGACGGGACAGCAGTGGCGAGCTCGGATTTCATCATCGGGCGCGCGAAGCTGCGAGGCGAGTTCTCGGCGCTCTACGGTGATTGGGAGCCGTTTATCTCGGCCGCCTACAACCGGTCGTTGACCGAGACCGATCAAGTATTTGCCGCTGGGGTTGCCGATCCAGGTCAGGACAAGACCGACGTGCTGCTGGGGCTTGGGGCACGGTACTTCGGTTCGGAGGGGATGTCGGGGTTGGTCGAGTTCACGAGCGTGCTCGGACGTGACCACGTTGAGCAGTATTCAATCAGCGCGATTATTCGGGCTGAGTTCTAATTTCTTACTCCCACGGGGCCCGGGGCGGTTGCCGGTACAGGTCCCAGACTCTCGTCTGGGGCAGCACAGGGCGCCGCGGATGCGGCGTCAGCCCCAGAGCGCCTGTGCGACGCGGGCAAAATTCTCGCCTAGGACTTGCTTGACCGTCTGCTCATCGTAACCGCGGTCAAGCAGCTCGCCCGCGAGTGACTGTAGCTGAGTGGGGTGGGCACAGCGGACTTCCCCGCCGGGGTACTGCGCCGACGGCCAGTAGTCGGCGTTCTCTGCGAGCACCGCGTTGAACCCCTCATCGTGCTCCGAGGTCGCGGTGGGAAAGTAGTCCAGCCCAACCCCCACGTGTGCGGGCCCGATGAGGTCGAGATAATATTCGACGTGATCGGCCATGCAAGCCGTGCGGATGTCGTCGTCGCCGAGAAAGAGCCCGATGCCGTTCACCCCTACCACGCCGTCGGTCGCCGCGCAGGCGGTGGCTTGCTCATCGAGGATGTTGCGCTGGTGATCGCGCAGGGCCCGGGGGTTCGCGTGGGAGAAGATCACCGGGCGGGTGGCAAGCGCCATCACCTCCATGGTGGTCCGGTGTCCGGTGTGGGAACAGTCCACGAACATCCCCAGGGCTTGCATCTCCTGCACCGCCCGCCGGCCGAAGGCGGTGAGGCCGGGATCGGCGTCGTGGCACCCGCCGCCGGCGGCGTTGTTGCGGTTGTACGCGATTGCGATCTGACGCACGCCGAGCTCGTAGTAGAGGTGGAGGAGATCGATCGAGCCGTTCAACGCCGCCATCCCCTCGATGTCGAAGGCCACCGCCATCCGCCCTTCGGCCTGGGCGGTGCGGACTTCTCCGACGCTTGCCGCCAGAACGAAATCGTCCGAGGCGTCGAGCCACCGGCGGTAGGCCGCGAGTACGGCGACGGTGTTGTGCCAGGGCTGCACGTCGTACCCGACGTTCACGGAGAGATAGCCGACGCCGGCATTGCGCCACTCGTCGAGACAGGTGAGATCGGTGTGGGGCCAGGATTCGAAGCCGGCGTGTGCATCCCAGATCAGCCAGCTGTCGAATGGGGCCTCGGCGCCGCTCCGGTTCACGATGCGGCGTCCGCGGTGCGGGTTGCCACGACGAGATAGCCCGGGCGCTCGATCTTCTCCATGTAGTTGGTTTGGTCGATGCGGTCGATTTGGCACAGGCCGTCGGCGGCGAGCCGCTCGAGGTGTCCGGCGTAGTCGTCGGCATCGAACGGGATCCCGTTGGCGTAGAGCACGATGGCGCCCCCGGGGGTGACCGGTCGTATGAACGCAGCCAGGTGTTCGGGCCCGACATGCCCCCCGCCGAATACCCCGACCGCAATTGCGGCCCCGTACTGCGCCTCGGGAAGGGCACCGGCGGCCCGAATGTCGCCTTGAATGAGGGCTCGGTAGAGCCCCTTTGACCGTGCTTGCGCGAGCATGCGCTCGGATGCATCGAACCCGTCGATCACCCGAAATCCCTGTGCGATGAGTGATTCACCGACCAGTCCGGTGCCGCACCCAAGGTCGAGAACCTCGACGTCACGGGCTGGGCACGCGCGCGCTAGGGCCTCGGCGGCCACCTGGTGCGCGCAGTAACCGTACTCGCCGAGCAGATCGGACTCGTAGTCGGGTGCCCATGCCTCGTATACCGGCAGCGCGTCGTCCTCGGCCGTCATGGCGGTCAGAGACCGCACGTGGCCGGACAAGGGGGTTGGGGGATCGTCCTGGCTCATCGATGTTGTGCCTTTTCTCTCGGTTGCGGGGGGAACAACGTTTGTCTCTGCACGCCAGATCTCAAGGCGCAGCGTGCAGGCCGGCCGCCACCGCCTTGATGACCGCATCGCGTGAATGGTTAATATAGAAGTGGTCGCCCGGAAACAGCCGTTGCTCGAAGTCTGCGGTCGTCTGCTCGCGCCAGCCCGCCAACATTGCGCCCGTGATGTGTGGGTCCTGCTCGCCGCCGAACACCGTGATTGGACATCCGAGGGGTGTGTCGGGTACGAAGGTGTGGGTTTCGAGCAAGGTCACGTCGGCTCTCAGAATGGGGAGGAATACCTTCTGTAGCTCGGGATTTTGCCGGATTGCATCGGGCACCGCCCCGTAGAGCGAATGCAGCGTCTCAATGAACGCTTGATCGGGCAGCGCTCGTAAGGTCCCTGCTTCGACACCGGGGGAACCGGGGGCTTGGGGTGCCTGGCGTGAAGACAAGAACAGCCGGCAGGGCTGCGGAAGGCCGAGGGTACGCAAGCGGCGCGCCACCTCGTAGCCAATCATCGCGCCCATGCTGTGTCCGAGAAAGGCAAACGGCCGGTCCAGATGCGTGGCCAGCGCGCCGGTTAGCTCAGCCACAAGCGAAGCCAGATCGGTCAGTGGCGCTTCTTGCATCCGCTCTTCGCGACCGGGCAGTTGTACGAGGCAAGCCTCGATGTGCGCGGGCAGCTGCTCGGCCCACGGTCGGTACATCGACGCGCCGCCGCCGGCGAACGGAAAACAGAACAGCCGGAGTGCGGCCTCGGCGCGGGGGTGTGGAATAAGCACCCACGCGGGCGGGGCTGCGGCGCCGGTATCCGGGGTGTTCGCCTCGGAGCGGTCAATGTCAGGTGCGCCCAAGTGTCGCGAAATGCTGAGGGCAAGCTCACGCAGCGTTGGGGTAGTGAACAGCGCATCGACCGGCAGCTCGACCTGCAGATCCCCGATGATCCAGGTGTTGATCTCGACCGCGGTCAGGGAATCGATGCCAAGGTTGGCGAGCGCTTCCTCGGGATCCAGTGCGTCGGCTGAGATCCGCAACGTCTGGGCCACGCGCTCTAGCAAGTAGGCGGTGATTGCGGCGGGGTGATCATCGGGTGAGGCTGCCCTGGCAGCATCGGCGAGTGCCTTGCTCTTCGACATTTCAGCGCCACTCGGGGCTTCCGCGTCGGTGAGCAGTGCCGAGAGGACCGGCAATGGGTGTGGAAAATTCCCTCCACCTCGTTTACACCGATACCGAGAGCGGTCAGGCTGTAGAGAATGTTCGGTCCCGCATCAACGAGATAGATCCGGCCTTGGTAGGTAACAACACTGCCCATGCTCGGACGGTTCACATCCCATCCGTCGCCTTGGCCAGAGTGGATAACCGAGAAGTATTCTCGCTTGATGTTGCTGAACCCGAGCGGGTAAGGCGCCCAATGCTGCTCATGCTCCTCCAGATTGAGGTTGACGGTCACGGACTCGCCGCGATAGCGGATCTCGAATACGTTGAGTCGGATGCGCCGAATTTCGACGCCCTCGCGGATCGGGCACCACCCACTGCCCTCGACTACCGCACCGTCAACCAGATCCTCGCTAGGAAGTAGGCTACCGAAGCCAAAACGCAGCTTGAGTCGATAGAGTTCGTCGGCCTGCTCTTCCGGCACACCCGCGGCTACGATTTCTTCCCGGGTAGTCAGTCCGTAATTACCCCTGTAGATGTAGGCCATCTGGGCCTCGATCTGCTCTCGGAAGCCGAGCAGTAGGGGTTTACTGCCGTCGTTATTGGGATGGTCGGGGAGAAACGTTCCCTGGCGGTAGAGCATCTGGAGCACGGGGAACTCAGCGAGATTGGTAAACGCGCCGTTTTGCAGCATCACGTCGTTGAGAAGGACGGCGTTAGGCCCGGTCTCATGCGTTACACCCGCGGTCTCGGTGGTGCGAATCAATCCTCGCCTCATTAGATGTTTGACCGCATCCTCAGGGCAGCCGCACGCACCTGCGCCTCACGGACCTCGCCCTCGGTCGCAATGATCGAATCGCCCCCAGTCAGCAGCAAGGCGCGCGCGACGCCGAGCCAATCGTAGGTCTCATCGTCGAGAATCCCGGTCGCCGCGCTCGATGGCTCCGGCCACGGCACCATCAGCTCCGCGGCGCGGTGCGCCGCATCCTCGAGCCGCGCATCGACGCCGCCTTGGGCACAGAGCCCGCGCCACGCCCGGTCGAACGGCGCGCAGCCCGCGCTCTGTACCGCGAAGACCCCCGGCACCGACTCCAGCTTCCCGAGGCGCCGGGCTTCGAGCAGCCCCGCAGCGCAGCTCGTCAGCAGCGCCCCGCCGCCGACCTGCACAAACAGGTGATCCACGTGCACGTGCGCCAGCACCTCCGCGAGTTCCCAACCGATCGTCTTCGCGCCGTCGAGCACCCAGCGCTCGGTGCTCGCTTGGACCGAGAACGCCCGTGCCCCCGCGGCGACCCGCTCGTTGAGACGCCGCATGCACGGATCCCCGTGCTCGCCATCGCGCCGCTCGCAAACGTGTATACGAGCCCCGAGGCGCCGGAGCTGCTTAACGACGGGCGGATGGGCCCAAACCGGAATGAAGACGTCAAGCGGCCGCCCTGCCGCTCGAGCAATCGTCGCCGCGCCAAGGGCGGCATTCCCGCACGAGGCGATGGCAAGCGGCACGTCGTTGGCGACCGCGTCGACCGCGAGATGCAACAGCAGGCCCATCAGGTGCCGTGCTTTGTGGGAGCCTGCAACATTGCTGGTTTCATCCTTCGCCAGGACCCGGGCCGGGGCGCCGTGTTCCGCAAGCTCACGAACCTCCATAGCAGGGGTTACAACGAAGCCGATACCGTCGATATCTCGGATCGACGCATCGATATCGCGCACCGTCTGCACGTAGTCCGAATCGGTCCAGCCACCGTCTATGGCGCGCTGCCACGACCACAGAAGACGACGGTAGCGCACGAAGGGGTTCGGTTCATCGTCGTAGTGCGGCCAGACCGCGCTGGGCGTTAGATCGAGCCAAGAAGGTTTCACTGAGGCACCCCACCCATCGCCTCGCGTGAAGCCCTGTTCGCGCTGAGCAACGCCAGCGCCACTTGGGACGACCCATTACGAGAAGATTGATTTTCGCACCCGAGCGCACAGCGTACCGCCCGCATCCCCAAGCGACGACAATCCGCGCGGTAGCACTCACGACCGCGTAAACCGGCGTAACAACGCCCCGCCCCGTGGTGACCTACGATGTCTCGCATACGTTTCCTCTCGACCTCTGTGCCGTTCCAATGTATCGAGAAATGCCTCAATTCGGATGGTTCCCGCTGTTGAGGAGGAGTTCCAGGTCCCCTAAGCGTTTACGCTCCGAAGATTCCGTGGCCGTGAACCCATGACGGCGGCGCGGAGGGATTCGAAACACCCGACAAGATGGTTTAGTCATCTTTTCGGTGGGGTCGCGAAATCTTGAGGCCCCACCCATGACCGCTTGCGAACCAGCCCACATCGATCTAGGTTCCACTTCGTGCAGTTTCCACGACACGGTAAGGATGTGAGCGACATGAGCAGTCAACCTGTTGCCCGCGGCAAAGACAACAACGCGCCCAGTCGGATCATGCGCGACTACATGGAGCAAGGGGAAGTGCGCGCGCTGGCACTCGATAACCGAGGGCCCGTGCGCTACACCGACAGCGGCGAACTCTCCCCGGATATTCTTGAGGCGTATTGGCGCTGTGGTTTTTACGTGCTCAAAGGTGCCATGCGCCACGAAGAGCTCCGAGAAATCGAGGTCGATCTGCAAGAGATCCTCGACCGGCTGCCAAGCCACAAAGGGTCGTCCGTGGATCGCCAGGGCCGACCCGCCTTAGGCGAGCACTGCTCGAGCAAGGTCTTGTTTTGGTCAAAGCCATTGGGCGACCCCTTCGGCGGAACCGATTTCGGCAGCGGCCGTCACCCAATCAAGATGCCCGAGCCGACCGCAGACAGCGACGCACCCGAAGACATCGTCTTTCTGATTACAGGCTCGCTGCAGTTCTCGGATGCTTGTGTACGGGCTTACGGCAACCCCGATCTGTTGCGCGTCGCAGAAGCGGTCAATGGCGATGACTTCCTCCCTTACACCGATGCACTGTTCATCAAGGCGCCCGGACTTGGGGCTTCGGTGGCTTGGCATCAAGACGGCATCACGCACTGGGACAGTCCTCACTGGCACCAAGGCACCCATGGCTTCAATTTCATGGGGCAGTTGTACGGTTGCACGCCGGCCAACGGCGTGTGGGTGGTTCCAGGCAGCCACCGGACAGGTCGTATCGACATCAAAGCCAAGGTCGACGAGCACGGCACCGAGCTATTCCCCGACGCGATCCCGATGGTCTGCGAGCCGGGTGACGTGGTGATTAGCAACCGCCAGCTGCTGCACGGGTCTTTCGCGAACACCAGCGAGGATTGGCGGGTAACCGTGAATATGGGTTTTCTCCCGCGGTCGTCTGCCATGGGCGTGCTAAGCGGCGGTATATTGGGTGAAGCGACGGTCGTGGACGATGCGCACGTGGCGGAGCGTACCAAGGCTATTGGTCTGGCCATTGAGGCACGAAGACAGCGGTTTCCCGACGAGACGCCCTACGTTTACCGGCCGTTCGCCGAAGCCGGTCGGCGCTTCGCTTGGAATGACACCTCCCGGGCGAGCCTTGCCGACTACCAACGTCTGGACATCAGCATCTAGACACCTGCTCACTGGATGCGGCCCACGACGGACGCGTTTCACGCCCAGCGCACTGGCCCTGTGAGCTGCCCCTCGCCCGGGCGCCACTAGGGTATGCCATTGTCAGCGCAGCCCATTGCGGGAGAGTTCCGACACAATTTAAGCGGTACCGCGTTAGGTCAGGCCTCAACGCGACCAATTCTCCCCAGAAATTTTTCGCCCCGTCCAGTGTTGCTCAGGAACACCGAGCTTTTGCACGGTAGTGCTGTTTTTATAGACCTCGAGGAGTTTCCATTGGACCACGGGAATGTCACTTACCCACTCGTTGGACAATGCCAGGATGCTGGTCGGCTCCACCGCCCAGTAGGTGAACGTCGACGCATCGCCCTTACCGATTAGATTCTCTTCGCCAAAGAAGTCTCCCGCTTCGATGGTCTTCACTAGCTGGCCTTTGAGCCAGCGTTCGACGCAGCCGGTCTTTATCAGGTAGAGATCATTGGGCCCGATGCCCTCGAGTTCCTTGGCTTCGGCACTGTAGTTGTTCGTTAACGTCAGCGCCTCTGCAATCCGATTTTGCTGCTGCGGGCCCACCCATTCTCCGAATAGCCAGGTCGAAAGAAGGAACTGCCGATTCTCGTGAACCTTCTCAATGCGGGTAAATAACTGGTTGCTGGTGACAAATTCGACGTACGACGCGGCGGGGAGTGCTAGGGCATGTACGTAGCTTACCGAACGAAAGGTCGCCTCGGCCGCGAAGCCGTGAAGCCCTGCATATTCACCAATCATGCTGCCGAAAGTAAGCATGTTGGTGCGGGCCCGGGTGGGAGACAGCATCTCGACGATGCCGTTGATAATGAGATACACCGTGTCATTGCTCTCGCCTTCCTTAAGCATCACGCTACCGGGCGAAAAGGTGACTATGGGGTTGTTCAGAAGCCTCCTGAACCGCCCCGGTTCGATTTCCGGAAAATACGCCTGGAAATGCTCGCTTGCTCTCTGGCGCTGGTTGTCGGAGTAGTCGGGAACGAGCACATCGACGGTGCCGAATGGTGCACTGGAGCCAATGATCTTCTCGGCGATGGTAAGCGGGTTTTCCTTGTGGGCGAGAACAATGCGCTGGGAGGTGTCGTGGGCAAAATCCGATGCTTTGCCATGGATCATCCCGCCACCGATGTCGACCTTTTTGAGGTCGACCGATTCCTGATAGAACCGTTTGATTTCTCCGAACGCCTCACGACTTAAGCCCGGTTGGCTCGGGTCATCGGTGACCATTCGGTCAAGCTCATCGAGCGCGGCAATGTCCGCCAAATGGGCATAGGTGAGATAGCGGCCGTTCCAAAAGATACGAAATGTGAAAACGGTGGTCTCTACCGGATGAGGCGACGTTGTTGGCCGCACCTCTAGACCCCCGATGTCGTTCCACGCGTCGACCTCGAGATCGCACAGATCGAAGTAGCGGCTAAAGTCCGGTGCCTCCATACCGGTCAAGGCGGCCAGCTTCTTAAATATCGAGGCCCGCACCAAGGGAGTGGCGAAGTGTTTGATGCGGTGATCGGTGCGCATCAAGGTGGTAAGCCCGGCGAAGTGATCATCGTGGCAATGGGTGTGGAAAATTCCCTCCACCTCGTTTACACCGATACCGAGAGCGGTCAGGCTGTAGAGAATGTTCGGTCCCGCATCAACGAGATAGATCCGGCCTTGGTAGGTAACAACACTGCCCATGCTCGGACGGTTCACATCCCATCCGTCGCCTTGGCCAGAGTGGATAACCGAGAAGTATTCTCGCTTGATGTTGCTGAACCCGAGCGGGTAAGGCGCCCAATGCTGCTCATGCTCCTCCAGATTGAGGTTGACGGTCACGGACTCGCCGCGATAGCGGATCTCGAATACGTTGAGTCGGATGCGCCGAATTTCGACGCCCTCGCGGATCGGGCACCACCCACTGCCCTCGACTACCGCACCGTCAACCAGATCCTCGCTAGGAAGTAGGCTACCGAAGCCAAAACGCAGCTTGAGTCGATAGAGTTCGTCGGCCTGCTCTTCCGGCACACCCGCGGCTACGATTTCTTCCCGGGTAGTCAGTCCGTAATTACCCCTGTAGATGTAGGCCATCTGGGCCTCGATCTGCTCTCGGAAGCCGAGCAGTAGGGGTTTACTGCCGTCGTTATTGGGATGGTCGGGGAGAAACGTTCCCTGGCGGTAGAGCATCTGGAGCACGGGGAACTCAGCGAGATTGGTAAACGCGCCGTTTTGCAGCATCACGTCGTTGAGAAGGACGGCGTTAGGCCCGGTCTCATGCGTTACACCCGCGGTCTCGGTGGTGCGAATCAATCCTCGCCTCATTAGATGTTTGACCGCATCCTCAGGGCAGCCGCACAGTATCCGAAGGCCAGCCTCAGGCACATCGACCCACCACATCCCTGTGGTTACAGGCGCTTTCGTTATGCACGTCATACGTTTGCCAACTTGCTGAAAGAATCGAAACCCCTCGCTTTCAATTTCCAGCGAGCTACGCCTGTGTCGTAGGCCCAACGATCAATGCGCCCGACAGTACTCGATGCGATAGGTCCCACCCATTGGAAAGGTCGTTCCCGTTCGGTGGTCCGGGTGGTGGAGAAAAGACGGATGCCTTGCGCCCGAGCGTCGTCGCAGCCGCCAAGGCAGTAGCTCCCTCCGTGGGTCGATGTGACGTGTAGCAAAGGTCGTCTCACCGCAATTTAATTTTCGATAAGACGGAAATCGACACGCTCGACTTCCTCCAAGAACTCCTCGCCATACTCCTTGGCCATGTCGTTCTCGGCATCGTAGCGCCATTCAATGACAACATCTCTGTCCGATGTAGCCGCCGCATCCAGAAGGTCGAATAGATCTAGGAGCGCTCTTGAGCTACTGCTGTTGAAGTAGGTGAGACTCACAGTGAGCCGGATCGGGTCTGTGACAGGCCGGCGAAGAAATGCCTCGACCCATTCGAATAACGAGGAAAAAAAAGAAACGGCGTTTTCGGGGTAAGACTCGCCGCTAATTTCCATGAGCGACTCGCTGCCTTGGAAGTGAATTTTCGGTGTGGACTTGGTTGCCTCGATCAGCAAATCTTCCATAATGCTGCCCCCTAGGCCACAGAGACCTTGAGCGTGAAATAAACGACGTTCCGGTCGATGGGTTCGAAGTGATACTCCATGTGGCTGGCCTTGCGCGCCATCTCGATGAAGCCCAACCCCGCGCCCTTACTTCCTCCGGTTGCAGTTTCACGGCGCCGCTGCTGCTTGTAGTAGGCCTTGAGCTGCGCCTTATCCATTCCCCAAATAGCCGTGAGCGTCCGCTCAATGTCCTCCTGAAGCTCAGCACGTATGTAATTCCCACCGACGATGTACGCGCCGCTACGATCGCTCCCCGCTAGCATCGTACCGTCCACCGAATTGGGGCTTGTGCTCGATCGGCCATCATTGCCACAGGCGTAGTGGGTGATGTTCTGGGCTATCTCGATGAACACCGCGAAGACACTTCTCGCCAAATTGGCATCGTTGTCGCGCTTCCACCGCTCGCGGACCACGTCGCCTAGGGTCTCGGTTACCGCTTGCGAAAGCTGACCGCGATAACAAAGAACGACACCGTTGCGGTCAAGAACCTTGCCGAAGCTGTGCAATTCGTCCATTACCGTCCTCGCTTGAGGCTGTCGTGGTGTTCTATCCAAACCGCCATAAGCTTTGCGCCAGAGACTTGGGGTCCAACCGCATCCCTATCACCGTTACGTCGTCCACCTGTCCCCGGTCGCCCTTGTACGCATCCCACTCCGCTTTCAACATCTGTTGCTGCTCGCGTAATGAGACAGCCCTGCGCTCGAACAAGAGGTGACGAAACCGCCGCTTACCAAAGGGAAACGAGTTGGCGCCACCTGGTTGATCCACGTAGCCGTCGGTACTGAAAACCAGCGTTCTTGGGCTGTCAGTATCAACCTGGTAGTTGGTAAATGGGTACTCGGTGTCACTGCGCCGATAACCTAGACTTTCTCGGTCACCCTTGAAGACCTGGATATCGTCTTCATTGAGCACCAATAAGTCGAGTCTCGCGCCAGCGAAAGTGAGACAGCGCTCACGATAATCCACTACACACACGGCAGCATCGAGACCGTCATCGGACGTGGTCTCTTCACGGTTGCGATGAAACCCACTCCTGACACTGAGACTGACAGCGCGCAACACCGCGGCCGGATCGGGCACGCGCTCGAGGTCGCGCACGGTGCGTTGAAAGCTGGTGCTAACCATCGTGGTCATTAAAGCTCCCGGCACGCCGTGCCCCGTGCAGTCCCACAGGGCAAACAGGAAGCCCGACTCCAGACGCTGAACGAAGTAACCATCGCCACCCACGACGTCCTTCGGCTGCCAGATGCAGAAGCTCTCCGGCATGAAGCGCATGCGCTCAATATCCGGCAGCTGCGATCGTTGGATCTGTTCGGCGTACTTCAGGCTATCCAAGGTATTCCGATTGGCTTCCTCAACTTGGTGGAGAGAGTGGTCCAAAGCCTGGTTCTTTGCCTCTAGGTCCGAGGTCCGCTCGGCCACGATCCCTTCTAACGAGAGATTTTGTTCTTCCAACTGAGCATTGGCGGCCCGCAAGTCGCGGATTAATGTCTTGATGGAATCACGCATTACCCGGAAAGACCGGGCAAGGCGGCCGATTTCGTCCTCGTCATAGACGCCGATGGCGACCCGCAAATCCCCCGCGGCCATCCGTGTAGCGGTTCTCTCTAGTTCTGTTAAACGAGTGAAGACACCGGACACCTTGCGTGACTCCCGAACGATAACCAGCACCAATACCGCAGCCAATACCGTACCCAGAATCAGGATCTCACCGATTCCGAGCAGAAACTGCTCCACAAGTCCCCTGCGCGATAAGATGATTTCCACCCGCCCTATCTTCAATCCGTCGTATTGGAGATCAACAACGGTAGTCAGGTGCAGCCAGGACTTCGAATAACGAGCGAGTGCACCCTCATCACCGGCCCCAGAGACATTCCCGTTGCGGGAGAGGCCTTGCAGCGGGGCGCGGCGGGCGCCATCTTCGCCGTCGTAATCGCCCAATCGGGTCTGTACATGGGCCACTTCGCCATCGGCATCAACCACTGCCATGTAACGCAAATTAGGGTCGCGAAAGAACGCTGCCATGATCGTATCCACCGCAACGTTATCGAGGTTCCAAAGCGGAAGCGGCAAGGCCGAACGCGTCACCTCTTCTATATAGCCGATGCGGGCTTTAGAGGCGGTCTCGAGCTGCACGGCGCGATAGCCGACGGTTCCCACAACACATACCAGCAGTGAGATGAGCACTGCCTTCAACAAGGCATGAGTGAGACGAATGCTTACGCTGCTCCGGTGTCCATTCGGCTCAGCGGGCAGCCCCCGCGTTACAGAGTTCGCAAACATCACGACGGTTTCGTCGCTCTTCTCCATAGAAATCGACGTGATATCTTTGACTAAAGGAGATTTCCCGCCCCGACTGGGCCGTTGCCTTCTCATTGCCCCTTCCCCAGGGTCTCAGCGTTCCTACAACGATCCCGCTTCGCGCAGGCAATTCGGCCCGGCCGGGCTCTCGCAGATTACGGGCAAGATGCCTGCTCCGTCGTTGTTCCCGGCGCGATAACACCTACCACTTCACGGTCTCGGCAAACGATGCATTGATCCATCAAGACCAGTGGAGCCTTCGTCGAGCTGCGTTCGGTCCACTGGGTATCTTGATACGCAGGCGTACATCGGCTTCCCCCTTGAGGTGCCATCCTCACGAGCGAGCCCATCGAGGCTAACCACTGTGCATCGGAGCACTGCGCGTGATGGGGGTCGAACCCTCGCCGGGGACGACGACCCAACAAACCGTACGTATACCAGCCGCCGAGCGCTGTCGCCATCGATTTTCTGGACGACAAACCGACGGAACCGGCCGGTTTGGACCTAAGCAGCAACGACGACAGCAGAAACGTTGGTCCGAGGCGGCCTACTTGTGGATCGGAGACTGCCCAGTGCGATAGCCCTATCAGCGGGGATCCGCGCCTGGACATCCTCGTGGCACGGACGACGATCGTCAATCGCACGCGTTGCGCGGTGAAACTGCGTAGCCGAGTCGTCAATCGAGCTCGAGTGCAGCGGCATTTAGCGGCGAAGCAGCATCGGATTGTCTTCCACCCACTGACGAGAGAGCCCCTGCGCCTCAGCGATCTGCTCGGCGGTCATCTGTTTCCGGACGATCTCCTTGCTTTTCGCGGCGTCTTTTTTTCCTTGGGCCGCAGCGAGATTCCACCAGGCAAAGGCCTGCACTAGATCCTCGGGCACTCCCTCGCCTTTGTAGTACATGTGTCCGAGGTTACTCTGGGCCACAACATACCCCTGCTTGGCGGCACGCCGGTACCACTTCACCGCCTCTACATCGTCTTCAGGCACACCCCGGCCGACCGCGTACATGACCCCGAGGATGGTCTGTCCTGCGGCATCGCCTTGGTCGGCGGCCAGTCGATACCACCTGATTGCCTCGACATCGTCCTCGGCTACGCCGCGGCCGTTGTCGTACATGACACCGAGACTGAACTGCGCTTTCGCATCCCCCTGTTCAGCGGCCGCTCGATACCACTTCACGGCCTCGACATCGTCATTGGGTACGCTCTGCCCGTTGGCGTACATCGCCCCCAGGGCCCGCTGCGCGCGGGCATCTCCCTGCTCGGCGAATGGCCGCAATTCCCGCAACGCGGTCGCGTGATCACCACGCTCATAAGCGGCGTACCCCGCCTCGAGCCCCGCTCGTGCCGGCGCAGCTAACGCCAGAGTCAACACCAAAATCCCGGTGGTACGAAGCATGGCATTGGGTCTCATTAACTGTCTGGGGATTTCCGAAGACCTCCGGGAGAGGCCTCGGTGATTGTGCTTGTGTTCGAGCACCTCGCGAGTAACCGAACTACGCTAGCTGGGCTCGCTGCAGACCTCGCCGCTCACTGAGCTCGAGATAGGGTCTCTATCTCGACGCGCCGACCGCCAGAGCAACGGCTTAGGGCAATCGCCTGCGAGCCGGCACCCAACTCACGGATACCCAAAAGACATCGAACCTGTGCGTCGATCATACTACCGAAACTCGACGGCGGCGGGTGAATCACCGCACGCTCACCTGACGTCCCACCACGAGCTGAGCCGGCGGTGGGGCACGTGACGGCGGAACGATTGGCTCTCGTTCCATTCGGCGCTGCGCACCTGAGCTATGCGCGACGTTGACGGATTAGCACCGCGGAACTACTGTCCCAGTCATGGCCGGTGTGAGCGCTGAGACCGCACTGCGGATCTGGAAGGAGAAGGGTCTTCTCTCCGTTGAACAGATCGAAGGGCTGCGCGCTGCGATTGCCGCAGACGCGAGAAGTGCGCGCTCGAGTCGGGCAATCGTGATTTTCTCGATACTCGGCGTAATACTGCTCGGTACCGGCGCCATGCTCTTCATCGCCAGCAACTGGGATGTCGTGCCCCCTTGGGGCCGGATCGCCTTGGTGCTCGCGTGCTACGCCTTGGTGTGCGCGGCAGCCTGGCTCGCGGGGCGACACGAGCTCTCGCGGGTATCGGAATCGCTTTGGTTTCTGGCTACCTTACTCCTCGGAGTCGGCATCTTTCTGCTCGCTCAGATATTCAACTTCTCACTCACATTCTGGCAAGGCCCGTGCCTCTGGCTTCTCGGTACGCTCGCGATGGCATACGCCCGGCAGCGCGCCTACTACGTCTTGCTCGCCGTGCCACTCGCGGTGTTGACTTTGGGGTGGCTTGGCGGCGGCTCGGGATGGTTCATCGACGACCAGCTCGAATTCTTGGCCAGCGAGCGCGGTTTACTTCCGCTTTTCGGGCTCATCGGCGTGAGCTGCGTGTCGTTGGGTTTGGTTGCGCGTCACTTTCGCTCGTGGGCGTTCTCGGGGAACGCACTCATCGCTCTCGGTAGCCTCATGATAGCGTTGGTACTGCTCGCGACCACCGTCTTTGACGAGGTTGCAGAGGCGCTATTCGAATTACTTTTCACGGCGAAACAGCTGTCCATCATCGGCGGCACCATCGTACTCGTGACCCTCGCGGCGCTCGTCGGCGATTTGAACCACCGCGGACGCGGTCTGTTGATCGTGACCACTGTGCTATTGCTCGCGCTGATATTCCCCGCTCTGGGGGAGCCCCCGACGGCATCGCCTTCCTCACCCCTTCTAGGCGCACTGTTTTCCGATGATGTCGTTGCATTCGCACTGTACGTCGTCTTTGTTTTCGCTCTGTCCCTCGCTACGACAGGGGTCGGGGTTAGTGCCTCGAACCGCTTCCTTGTCAATGTCGGGATCGTCGTCAGCGCATTGATCCTATTTATCCGGTACTTCGCATGGTCGTTCAGCATGCTGCCGACATCGTTTGCGTTCATCTCTGGCGGCGTCGTGCTCATCGGGATCTCCGTCATGATGGAGCGGCTCCGACGGCGAGCCCTTGCCCGTTTAGAGGGCAATTGACGTGCGAAAGACTATCGCCGCGGTGACGATTCACGTCGCGATCCTTGTCCTGGTGCTCGTACCCCCTTTATGGGTTCGGGCGACGGGGAACGAAGCGTACCTCGAGACACAGAAAATGGATCCCCGTTCGCTGTTTCGAGGGCACTACGTCATCCTCGGCTATAAGGTCGCGCAGAACATCGTGCCCGATCACCGTCCCACCACGCCGGGCACGGGCAACAATACGGTCTACGTGAAGTTCTCGACGGTGCGCCCGGCCAAATTTTTATCCGTTAGCAACAAACCACCGAGCTTGGCTTCGGGCGAGGCGTGCATTGTGGGGCGCAAGCGCGGACGGGGCGGCGCCGTCGATTTTCCACAGATTGCGCAGTTCTTTGCCGCACCCGATGAGGCGCGTCAGTTGGAAGGTCGACGGGGCGTTAACCTGCAGGCCCAAGTGCGGACGGACAGCAGTTGTAATGCGGTGCTCATAGATCTCGTGCCGCCTGTAGCAATTATGGGGAAATGACCTTGGTCGCAGAGACGGTGCACCCGCGAATCGAGCTTCCCGCCACCTCGCCGCCTCTCGTGGTGTCTGAAGCACTCGCTGAGGACCGGGAGCGCCGGTAGCGATCACAACAGGAGAGCAAGCATGCAATCAGCCATTCTCGGCGGCGCAATGCTGCCTCATGCGCCACAATTCTTTACGTTGCCGGACACTGAGGACAAGGACACCGTCGCCCAGGTTCAGAGGACAGCGGCCAAAATCGGTGAGCGGCTACGGGCTTTGAACCCCGATCTGTGGATTATTTTTTCAAATGATCACGCGGAACAGTTTTTCCACCAAGTCGCCCCAGCATTCACCCTTCACGTCGGGCGCGAAGCGAGCGGCGAATTCGCCGGACGCTCATTTCACTGGGAGATAGCGGGCGAAACCGGCCTCGAACTCGTGCGGCGTCTCTACCGCCTCGGATTCGATCCTGCTTTCACTAGCACGGCAAAAATCGACTACGCGATCGGCATTCCGTTAACCCACATCGGGCATCAGGCCCCCGTACTCCCTGTGTTCGTCAACGCCTACCTGCCGCCGCAACCTACCATGGAGCGCTGCTACGCGTTCGGTGCCGCGATCGAACAGAGCCTCACCGCGATGGGACTTCGCACCGTAGTGCTAGCCAGCGGCGGCATGTCCCACTTCCCAGGTACCGACCGGTATTCGCAACCCGAGCTGGAGTGGGACAAAAAGGCACTGGCTCGTCTCAAAGACGGCAATCTCAAATCGCTGTTGGGCTACGACGAGGTAGAACTCGACCGTACCGGCAACATCGAGCTGCGTTGCTGGGCTTGTGCCGCAGGCGCACTGGGGCAACGCAAGCCCGACATCGTGCGCCTCGATCCGAGCTGGCACCACAACTACGCGTCTCTGGCGTGGTACGCCCCGGTTGCGCCGGCGAACGACATCCATTACCCCAATATCCGACCCGAACTGATCTACCTCACGACAGCGCTGCATCGCATCGCGCACGAACCTGCTCAGCGAGACGCGTACCTTGCCGATCGCGCGGCCTTCGCCGCAATGTTCTCGCTCGACGCGACTCAGGAAGCTCTACTGGTGCGCATGGATGTGCCGGGGCTCGTCGCGCTCGGTGTTCACCCGCTGATTCCGTTTCTCGCTAATCTGCAGATCGAGCGTGGGCCGCATCAACCTAGCAGCGGGTGAGCCGCTCCATGAATAAGAGCATCGCTGGCACCACGTATCAGCCGCGCTCATCGGCGAGTATCAGTAAGGCGCCGATGACAGGTGGCGCGCCGGGGCTAATCGTTCGACAAGGTGGCCGCGAGCGCTTTCTCGGTTACCACGCCAACGATGTTGTCCGCGTTGTCGAGTACCGCGACGGGCTTCTTGGCCTCCAGCATGACGGGAAGCAGCGCATTGACGATCTCGTCGCCCCTTACGCGGGGTAACCCGGCGAGTTCGTACTCTTCGTCCTGATAGTCCGCGACCTTGACCATAATCGTCTCGGCCCGGATGGCTTTGCCCTTGTTCACATCCTTCACGAACTCCCGGACGTAGTCATCAGCAGGCTGAAGAATGATTTCCTCCGGAAGGCCGCACTGGACGAGCTGCCCGTCATTCAATATGGCGATCTGGTCGCCCAGGCGCAGCGCCTCATCCAAGTCGTGGGTAATGAACATGATCGTCTTATTCAAGGTACGCTGAAGCTCGATGAGTTGCTGCTGCATACCGCTACGAATTAGCGGGTCGAGCGCGCTGAACGCCTCGTCCATGAGCAGGATCTCGGGGTTGGTCGCAAGCGCCCGCGCCAGGCCGACCCGCTGCTGCATCCCGCCCGACAGCTGGGAGGGATACTGATGCTCGAACCCCTTGAGCCCAACAATCTCTATCTGCCCCATCGCGCTGGCCGTGCGACGCTTCTCGTCGATGCCTTGGACCTCGAGGCCATAGCCGACGTTCTGCAACACCGTCTTGTGTGGCATAAGCCCAAAGCGCTGAAAGACCATGCTCAGCTTGTGGCGACGAAACGCCATCAGCTCCGTCTTTGACAACGAGAGCACATTCGTACCGTCGACGTAGATTTCCCCTGCGGTGGGGTCGATCAGGCGATTGACGTGGCGAATGAGCGTGGATTTCCCCGACCCCGACAAGCCCATCACCACGGAGGTTTTCCCCTTCTCCATGGTCATCGAGACATCGTTCAAGCCGACCGTGTGGCCGGTCTCCTCCAGACACGCCTCTTTCGACATCCCGTCGCGCACGAGCGGCAACACTCCGGCAGGATTGAGCCCGAAGATCTTGTAGACGCCCCGGACCTCGATCATCGTCGACATCGGGAACTCCTAGTGCTTATCCGTGCGCAGGTGCGACGTCCTCTCCTGGAGCGTCGCGCCGTAAGCTTGGGTTATCCGGTCGAGCACGATGGCGAGGAGCACGATAGCGATACCGGCTTCGAGGGCTCGCCCGACGTTGAGTTGCTGAAGCCCCAGCAGCACTTCGTCCCCTAGCCCGCGGGTGCCAATCATCGACGCAATGACCACCATCGCGAGCGCCATCATCGTGGTCTGGTTGATCCCCTGCATGATGTTTGGCAGCGCGAGCGGAAGCTGCACCCCGATCAGCTTCTGTCGCGGGCTCGCACCGAATGATTCCGCGGCCTCAATGATCTCCCGGTCGACGAGACGAATACCGAGATCTGTCAGCCGGATCACCGGCGGCACCGCGTAAATGAACGTCGCGATGATCGCAGGTACCGCTCCCAACCCAAAAAGCATGATGCCGGGAATGAGGTAGCAAAAGCTCGGGATAGTCTGCATCAAGTCCAGCACGGGTAGGATGATGCTGCGCACGCGCTCGTTGCGCGCCATGACGATGGCCACAGGCAGACCGATGACCAGGCAGAGAAAAATCGACACCACCATGATCGATGTCGTCTCCATCGCCTTGTCCCAGAACTTCGGACTCAAGAAGCCGATGAAGAAGGTGCACACGCCGACCAGCGCCGTGGTTCCCCATTTCCGCCCGCTCAAGAAGAACGTCAGCACGAGCACGAGCGCGATGACGACCGGCCACGGTAAGTCGGTCAAGAATTCCCGCATTGCCACAAGGATCTGAAGCAAGAACTCGTTAATGGCGTCGAAGATGAACCCGTAATTCTTAACGAGCCAGCTGATCGCGTCGTTGGCCCACTTCTGCAGCGGCACATCCAACCACCGAGGCCAATTGGTGAGCCAGGCGGGGTCGGTGATGTACTCGATGAAGCTGCCTTCGGGCTTGCGCTTCGACGTCGTCCAACTGAGATAGACAAGATAGGCGAAGACGGCAACGCCGAGCCCTAGCAGGCCGGTCTTGCGATTCAACCTCATGGGGCCCCCTCCGCGTCGAGCACGAGCGCTAGGTGTCCTGGTTCACAACGCGCACGCGCGCACCTGCCGAGCAGGCGGTACCTGGGGGGCCAGCGAAAGCTGGCCCCCCAGTGCATTCGCATTCAAGTGCTAGAGCGCGGCCTTCACCTTCTTCGCCACGTCCGCCGGCACCCAAGACTCCCATGCTTTATTGGTCTTGAGATAGTGGCGCGCCGTGACCTCGGCCTCCCCATCAGCGTCAGTCAGGTAGTGGTTCAGCAGCTTGCTGACTTGAGCCGATGACAAAGTGTAGTTCGAGAAGAACTTCACAACCGCCGGCTCCTCTTTCTCGAGACGCGTGTTGATCCCGATCGGCAGCTCCATATTTGCATATGCCGTCGCCTCGACCATTCTCAGCTTCTCGACGCCGTTCTTCTTGATGTCGTTTACGACCACCATCATCTTGGTCCAGGCGGCTTTGTCGAACCCAGGTTCCTCGAGCTTAACCAGATCGACTGAGCCCATTAGCGCTGTGGGCTCCCAGTAATACGTGAAGATCGACTTGCCTTTGTCGAACGCGCCCTTGATGGCGGCGTCCAGCGCACCCGAGCTGCCCGGATCAAAGTTCGTGTAGAACTTGTCGAGCCCGTAGGAATGGTGCTTCACGAGATTGATCGTGTAACAGCTCCACCCCGAAATGCAGCTCGTCATGCGACCCTTCGACGGCTGCTCAGGGTCTTTGAATAAGGCGGCGATTTTCGGATTTTTCATGTCTTCGACGCTCTTCAAGTTGTGCTTGCGAGCGGTCGGACCGTCAACATAGAAGCCTTGCGCGGAGTCCGGGGTGTTCACTCCCACCCGTTTAACGTCACCGGCTTCTTCGTGCGGTTTGAACTGATCGACGATGTTGTCGTACCAGACTTCCATGACCACATCGAGATCGCCTTTATACAGAGCGGTCATGATCGGGAGTGTGCTTCCCGTCGTGGTATTAACCTTGCACCCGTACCCCTCCTCGAGGACAAATTTGCCGATCGCGGAATGTAGCTTCGCACTGTTCCAGTCGAAGTCACCGAGTTCAATTTTGCCGCAGGCGGCCGCATTAACCCCAGCGAGGGAGGTTGCAGCGAGCATTAGCCCACATACGAGGTGTTTAACGTTCATTTTATTGTCCTACTCCGGAAGAATCGTTGGGCGCGGTTCTAGTCAGTCATTACGCCTTATCGAACACACCAGCGCCAAGCGGGGGCATTCAGTGAGTCGCCCATATTAAGCAACCGCCGCGGGACCAGCAAATGCGAGGCGCCCTAAGGGGCCATGTGCCTGCCAAACTTATCTATTGCTTTCAATGGCTTGAGGAAGCCAGAAAAAGGCTTGGCGCGCAGAAAGTGAAATCGGGTTTTTCGTCGTGTGCCGCAAGCGCCCCAAAACGCGACGAGCGCCCGAGGGTGCCTCAACCATCATCTTCCTCACCCTCGAAGGCGACCGATGACGATTCACGCAAGCATGCCTTTGCCAGCGCCGTCAGGATTAGAGTCGTGCCAGTCATTGCGTCTGTGACGGGAACGTTCAAGAACGACACCCCCCGATGGGCGTCGGAGACAATCCAGACATGATTCCCCGTGTGCTATGGCATTGAAGCTGCCGGCCACTGTGCAACACGAGCTTGAGCTCATAACTGATGAACGAGCGGGAGTGCACTGGAGGATCAGCCGCATTCTTTGATGATCGGCACCGCGTGGGCGGCATCGAGCGCGCATCGCCCGCCGGAATAAGGCCCTAAGGTGCCGTCGGGCGCCACGCGGCCGCGCCAATAATTGTTTCCCCTTCGGTCGCATATTCACAGCGCGTTGAAATGACGTACGAGATAGGTCGCAACGAAAAAAAACGACCGACGAATGGAACGACAACCTCCATAGCGCCGGCACGCAGCGCGTATAGAGGCCACGTCACAACGAAAACCAATCAGGCGGCAAAAACCGAAAGTCGGTACAAAGAGAAACCCGCCAAGCCCGGGCACAAACGCGAGCGTAGGTCACAGATGTCCCTGAGGCGATGCGGGGCGAAGGTCACGTTGCCCAACCGGATCGGCATCCATCGCGTTTTCAATACGACCTGATCGTCGATGCGCTTGCGGTCGATGGGCTCGTTCACTTCCTCTCTCTGGCGTTTGAGCCTGTGTGCCCATGGCGCACGCCGCTCCTACCTCGAACGACCCCCTCGCTAATGAGGAGCCGTCTCAATCAAAGCTTTCGCGGCACGCAGCGGTGCGAAATGCCATCCTTCCGTGAACTTTTCATAAGTGCTGCGTAATGCTTCCACTGCGCCGATGGCGGTCTGAGCATTCCCCGGCAGCGCAACCAACCGAGATCGGGCGACCAACTCAAAAGCCAGAGCTTGCTGGTACCTCGCCACACCTATCGCAGCCTCATAGCACCGCCCAGCGGTAGAAACGTCCGAAAGCGCTCGTGCCAGATCGCCTTGGACAATGCGCAATAGTGGCTCCCACCGGCGCTCACCCGCTGTCTGCAAACATTCTTCGGCGCTTTCGAGTACGTTTCTACTCTCCTCAAGCCGTTTGGCTCGGACCAACTGTCCGGCGTAGATTGAAAGAAAGTAAGTCTGTCGCAGTCGGCTTGCCGCTGCCTCTCGCGTTGCAATACCCCGAGCCATCTTCTGAAAACCGGCCGGGTCACCTTCGTCTGCCTCGACCCATCCCAGTAAAATCTCGCCATTTGAATGCCATGAGCTGACTTCATGCTCTATGCTCAATGCGATGACTTCCTCGGCGCTTTCCCGCACGCGGTCGCGTTCAGCCAAAAATTGACTCAGCATCGCCGCATGCGTTTCGGCCAAAAGCAACGTCGGTGGATGAGCGAGCTCCCGGGCCAGCGCAAGGCCATGCGCTTGCGATCCGACAGCCTGCTCTAGATTCCCCAAACACCAGTGAGTAAGGGCATCGTGAACATGCCCACACACGCCGGCATCGTGATCGCCGTAGACATTCATACTCGTGCTGTGACGGCTTACGTTGTAAAGCGCCAGGCCTGCTTGGGTATGCGATAGCGTCTTGAGATGGTCTCCAACATGTCCCGTCGTGGTCCATGCTGAGTGGTGGGCCTGCAGGAGATAAGTTGAATCAGATATCTCTTTACCGAGATCGATGATCGCATCGGCCGTTGCCTGGGCGTCTTCAAAAGCTCCGCCTATTTGGTAGTGCAACCATAGCCCCCAACGAGCCGTGAAAACATCTTCCGCCTTCCCGATTCGAGAGGCTAAAGCAACCCCCTCGTTGTACGTTTCCGCCACTTCGGGAGAACCTGACCCTCGCAAATTCATCAAAACCGGGCCCTTCAGCAGTAGAGCTGCCAGCTTCAACCCTTCGTAGGCGGGAGCGGAATCAATTTTCTCAAGCTCGGTCTCGATGGCCTCACAGTGCGCTAGGGCCTCAACCATCGCCGAGCGAGAAAGCGCCAGCCTAACGGCGTCGAGGCCATAATTCACCGCAGCCTCAGAACGACCAGCCAAGCCATAGTGGCGCGCCAGCACTTCGGGCTGCTCTCCTGGCACCTTGCTGCCGAGGGCCCCAAGCGCCGAAGCGATACGACCGTGAAGCTCGACCCGGGCCTCGCGCAGTAGGGATTCATAAGCGGTATCGTGGATGAGGTTGTGGCGGAACGTGTAACGCGCCATCTCTTCGTCCCCTTCCTCTGTAATCAATCCGGCATGCTTCAGCTCCTCTAAGCCCGAACGCAGTGCCGAGACGTCATGAGTCCATATCTCACGCAGCAGATCTCCATCGAATGTTCTGCCAATCGCGCTGGCAGTCAGCGCAACCGATTTCCCAAGCTGCAACGCATCTAGCCTCGCCATGAGTGAATCCCGCAGGCTCGACGGTATGCTCACCTCCGAGACGGACTCCGCAGCCACTTCCCGGAATGCGCGAGTTAGTTCTTCGATATACAGCGGGTTGCCCTCCCCTCGTTCCAAGATAGTCTCGAGGGAGTCTGACCATAATCCCCCCGCAGCCGCAGAGACGGCCTCGGCCAACCGCTCACCTTCACGGCGACCCAACCGAGAAAGCATGACGACGTGAGCCTGAGGTAGGTCCAACCACTCCGCCTCGAATCCTGGGCGCGAAGTCAGCAGCACGAAAACCCGGTGGTTGTGCAGCGACGAAACCAGTCGACCAATAAACTCGCGGGTTGATGCGTCGGCCCAATGCACGTCCTCGAGCTGAAAACCCAGAGGCACCGCTTCTGCACGGCCGACGACATAAGTCACTAGCGCTCGCAACAAGCGTTCCCGTCGCTTTGCGGGCGTTTCGGAGCCCGCGAGCGAGTTCTCCCGTGCGTCGTCCGGACTCAAGAAATCGACCAGCACCGCCCGATCCAAAGGATCAATCGAAGGAACTCCTTCGAGGTGTTCACGCCACGCCGCCCGGTTCTCGGCACCAGAGACAGGCGCAGCATTGCCCGGCGGGCTTTTCATCCCGATTTTCAACGGATAAAAGGGGCTGTGCTCCCGATCCGGAAGGCACTGGAACACCAGCCAGTGGTGTGCTTCGTCGGCGACTCCGATTCGGAACTCCCGTAGAAGTCGGGATTTCCCAATCCCAGGCGTCCCAATCATCACCGCAACCCGCCCTTCGCCTGCGACCACCTGTTCCCAACGCCGGAATAGCGCCTGAAGCTCTTCGTGGCGTCCAACGAAAGGCGTAAGCTCGGCACCGGTTCGGGCTTCAAATCGTGAACGTTCACTGAGTTCTCGTATTACTCGAAATAACGGTACCGGCTCAGAAATGCCTTTCAGCTGTCTCAGTGCTAAAGCCGTAACCTCAAAGGCACCGGACACAACAGAATAAGTCGCTTCGGAAATGACGACGGTATCAGGCGCCGCCTCTCCCTGAAGACGTGCAGCCAAATTGGGTGTCGTACCGAAAGCCGCAAACTCCGAATGTGACGACGCGCCGGTGGCCAGCACATCGCCGACCACGGCATCGCCGGTGGCGATGCCGACTCTAACGGTCGGAACGACGTTCTCGAATTGCCGCAACTGCCCGACTGCTCGCACGATCTCAAGCCCTGCTTGTACCGCTCGCTCGGGATCGTTCTCACTCGCTCTGGGATATCCAAAATACGCGAGGATCCCGTCTCCCTGGTGTCGGGCAATGAACCCCTGACTCTTTTCAATAGCACCGACTACCGTGTCGCGAAATCGCGTCAACAAATCGCGGTAGTCTTCAAGCTCGAGCTGCTCTCCGAGCGCTACCGACCCAACCAAGTCACAGAACATGACGGTGAGGTGACGCCGCTCTGGCCCTGAGACCGGCAACGACCCGCCGGTCGTTGCGCTCTCGGACTGTCGCTCGAGGCTAGGGTCATCAGGCACAGGCCCAACCGGCCCGGTTGACGGTGCCGCGGCGGCTTTTAAAATGCGCTTCCGATGACCCATGGCAGCCACTCCGAGCTCTCGCAAATCCGCATCGGTCAATGCATCAAGTACGTCGAGGTCGATCGCGTTTTCTTCAAAGGCAACCACGTATTCATGCAGCCCAAGCTGCGCAAGCCATTGAGCAATATCTGTCATTGATGGATCTCGATCGATCGTGCCAACCCCAAGGACAATAAAGCGTCGGCGTCCCCTTCACCAAGCGACGGGTTAAGTTCGAGGCTGCCCCACTGGGCGACGCGCGCGAATTCGGGCTATTCATCCACTAAGTAATGCCTTCGTAGAGGTGACCATTTGTGCACTTTGGCGCGCCGAGCCGTAAGAGTTAATGTGACGCTCGGAGCCCCTATCACAGACGCTTATCTTTGAGAGTCTCACGCCTCGCACGCTTAACCGTTTTCCTTGCCTGTGTCACCGGTCCCACTAGCGCGTTAGGGGCGGGTGTTGGCGTCATCACCGAAATTGAGGGGACATCGGAGCTGATACGATCGGGTGAGGTTTTTACCGCCGCGACTGGCGTGGAAGTTCACCAAGGCGACCTCATCCGAACTAAGTCCAACGCGTCTGCGCAGCTCGAAATGGACGACGGATCGATACTGAGTGCTGCACAGTTCAGCGAGCTGCTCATATCCGACTACCAGCTCGCGCCCGACCAGTCGGTCGAGCGCGCAGTTGTCGGCCTTCTTTCGGGGTGGCTTAGGTTTGTCACCGCGGCCATCGGGCCGAAAGCCCGGTACGAGATCGCGACTCGAACAGCGACCATCGGTATTCGCGGCACCGAGGGTATCGTACGTGAGGACTCCGAAACCGTTGCCTTTCAGCTGATCGAAGGCCAAGTGGACGTATCCGAGGCCGGCGAATCCACCGAGGCTCGACCGGCACTCCAACTCCGTGCGGGTGAGTTCTACCGTCGCACCCGGGGTAAAAGAGGCATCCGAACGAAAACGCCGGAGGCTGCCTTTCGCACCTCCCTACCGGCTCGGTTCAAGCGGCGCCCCAAAAGGCAAAAGGGGAAAACTCTGCGAGGCCGAAAGCCGAAAAAACTAAGAGCGTTGAGTGCAGGCGAATCGCAAGACTTGGTCTCCGAGCATCCTCGTTTTCGCAATCGACTTCTAGGCAATGCGCGTCGTGAGAAACCGACGATTCAGAAGGATAAAAGGCCAAGGCGCGGGTCAGCAAAATCGCCCGCGAAAGCGGCATCATCGCGAACAAAAAAACCGATAAGGCGTGTTGGCGATTCCGCGAAACAACCCAAAGGGCGAAAGAAAAACCGTCCGAACCGCTAACCATCGCCCAGCAAAGAGACCAACGACCGGGAATTGAGCCTGCGCCCAACGGCGATAACCGCGTTTGGCGCAAACCGCTGTTACCCCGGATTATCGCCTAGCGCTGGGAAGGAGCCCGCGTGCCCTACCGAGAAGTCGTTCCGACCGCACACGTCAATGCCACGGACGAGCCAAAGGGGCCGGGTGGCGAAATTTCCAGGGTAGCCCGGTACGGCTGACATAGGCTTGTCGCGGCGAAACCACGAAGTGGTCGGCATATAACGAATGGCGAGTCCGGCTCGGCGCCGCGCAGAGGTATTGGCATTCGAGCCGTGCACCATGAACACGTCGTGCAAGGAAAGCTCGCCCGCTTCGAGCTCCACATCGATCGGCGCGTTCGTCCACGCCCTGGGATCATCGACCTCCTGATTTAATACGAGCCCTTCACGCTCGCTGATGCGGTGGCGAAAGGTGATCCGGTCGCGATGCGAGCCCGGGATGACACGCAGGCACCCGTTTTCGCGGTCCGCCCGATCAAGAGCGACCCACACGGTGCATGTCGCAAGGGGCTCGATTGGCCAGTATTGACCGTCCTGGTGCATAGGGACCTCGAGCCCGTGTCCGGCTGGTTTAGCAAAGAGTTGACATCCCCATAACGCCACGTCCTCCCCTAACACACTCGCCACCAACTCAACGAGCGCAGGGTCCTGGGCCATGTCGAGAAACACCGCGTGGCCCGCTACGGCTTTGTCGGGTCGCGCAGGCGTGTGCACGCTCGTTAGCCGCTCCGGACGGATCTCGGGGTTACGCGCGATAGTTAACTCTAGCGCTTCTCGAAGCTGTGCAACTCGTCCGGCCGGTAGTCGGAATGCAGGCGTGACATAGCCTTGCGTGTCGTATCGGTGACGTTCAGCGTCTGACAGTCGTGTCATGTGCCTAGCCTCTTGCCATTGCCCGGGGAAGTGCCCTGATTACCCGCGTATCGCCTTGCCTCACGTATCGCTGGGCTTCGGTACTGGCGCGATACCCCTAGAATACCGCGTGTCGTTCGTGGAGCAAGGGATGGTCAGACTATGAAAAGCTACCCCGACGGGAGCCCATTCAACGGAGTCATTGGTTCTACCGTCTCGGATTCCGAGCCGGCGTGGCCGGGCGAACCCCGCCCAAAACAAGGCGCACCTAATGTGGTGATCGTGCTGCTCGACGATGTTGGCTTCGCGCAGCTCGGATGCTATGGAGCGGACATCCGAACGCCCACGTTCGACCGCCTTGCGCATGGCGGGCTGCGCTACCGCGACTTCCATAACACCGCAATGTGCTCGCCCACGCGTGCCTGCCTGCTGACGGGACGAAACCATCACTCGGCCGGCGTCGGCGTCATTCAGGAGATGGCCACCGGCTACCCTGGTTACAACGGTCTCATGCGCCGCGAGAATGGGTTCCTCTCCGAAACGCTGCTCGCCGAAGGCTATGCAACCTTCGCGATTGGGAAGTGGCATCTTACCCCCGCCAGTGAATACGCACCGGGCGCGCCAAGGACGCGATGGCCCCTGTCTCGAGGGTTCGAACGCTACTACGGATTCATCAGCGGGAAAACGAGCCAGTGGGCCCCGACCCTCGTCTACGACAACCATTATGTCGATCCCCCGGCAAGGCCCGAGGACGGATACCACCTCAATGCCGATCTTGCCGATCGGGCCCGAGGGTTCGTCGCCGATCTCCGCGCGCTCGATCCCCATCGCCCTTTCTTCATGTACTACTGTCCCGGCGCAGGCCATGCACCCCACCATGTCGAGGCGTCTTGGATCAATGATTACCGGGGCGCCTTCGATCAAGGTTGGGACCGTTGGCGTGAGCAAACGTTTGCGCGTCAACTCGACAGCGGTATCGTGCCGCACGGCACCGTGCTGTCGCCGCGCCCAGAATGGGTACCCCCGTGGGACAGCCTCGATCCGGACGCCCGCCGGCTCTACGCACGTCAAATGGAGGTCTATGCCGGCTTTCTCGAGCAAACCGATCACCACATAGGGCGGGTCATCCAATTTCTAGAGGAGCTCGGGGAGCTAGACCGTACGTTGCTGATCGTTGCCTCAGACAACGGCGCTAGCGCCGAAGGTGGTCTGCACGGGTCGTTCAATGAGCTGCAGTATCCTAACCGGGTCGAGCCGTCGCTCAGCGACAACCTTGCTCATCTCGATGACTGGGGCGGGGTCCACTCGTATCCGAACTACGCATGGGGTTGGGCATGGGCTGGCAATACACCGTTGCGGCGTTGGAAACGTTATCTCCATCAAGGGGGCATGAGCGACCCGTTGATTGTTCATTGGCCTGAGAGGATCAGCGAACAAAACGGGCTTCGTGGACACTATGTGCATGCCGTCGATATTGCGCCGACGGTGCTGGACGCGTTGGGCTTGGAAACGCCGCCCGTCCTCAACGGCGTGCCGCAGCGTCCCTTAGAAGGGGTGAGCTTTGCCAGCACGTTCGACTGCGAAGATGCACCGAGCGCGAAGGTCGTGCAGTACTACGAGATGCTTGGCTCGCGCGCGATTTGGGCGCAGGGTTGGAAGGCGATCACCGAGCAGGCGCAAGGCGAGGTCCTCACCGAGGCGGATTTGGACACGCAGCGCTGGGAGCTCTACCACGTTGCCGAGGACTTCTCCGAGTGCACCGATCTGGCCGACCGCCACCCCGAAAAGCTGCGGGAGCTCATCGAGCTATGGTGGGCCGAGGCCCGGCAGCACAACGTGCTGCCTCTAGATGCACGTGTGCAGACGCGTATGACAGAGCCAAAGCCTGGGCCGCCAAACAATCGTCGGCGATATTTCTATTACCCAGACGCTGCCCCGCACTTCGAGTACTCCGCGGTCAACCTCAAGAATCGTTCCTTTCGCATTCGCGCCGAGGTCGCGCCGCTCGGCGGGCACGAGGAAGGCGTTTTACTCGCCCATGGCAGTTGGTTTGCGGGGTATAGCTTTTACGTTGCCGGGGGATTGCTTCGCTATGTACACAATTACCTCGGCATAGAGGAATATCACGTCGCGGCTCGCTCCCCCCTACCGGCAGGGAGCACAACGCTTGAGCTTTTATTCGAGCGAACGGGAGAGCACCGCGGCGTCGCACAGTTACTGATCGATGGGCAAGAAGTCGGGTGCGGGGACATTCCCCGAACGATACCAGCGGTGATCGAGACTTCAGGCGAAGGGCTTTGCTGCGGGTACGACAGCGGCCTCCCGGTCACCACCACGTACGATGCACCCTTCCGATTTACCGGACAGATAGCACGAGTCGTTGTCGAAGTGGGTGAGGACCCGCCGCTCGACGCCGGGGCCCAAGCGCGGGCCGCAATGACTGAACAGTAAACCGCCGACGCAGTGCCTCCTTCGACCTTGCGCGATGTTCGTACCCGCGGACCTGAGCCGGTACGACTGAGAGCCGCACTACCACGCCTGTTAGCGCGATGGCGCGCGGCGGTGCGGAAAGTTCGTCTTATCCTTAACCGCGTTCAACTGCGCTGAGCTCATCGGCGCATATTTCGGTGGATGACGGTCGTCGACGCACGTCGGGGCACAGTGGATCACCTTGTTGCGGTTCGGGCCGAAGAAAAATGGCATCGCGTGACGGACCCTGCCGCTACGATTGATCACCCGGTGCGGCGTCGGCACAAAACGGTCGTTGGAGTAACGGGACAGGATCTCACCGGTATTGACGACGAAGGCGCCGGGCACGTCTGGCGGATGGACCCACTGTTCATCTTTCGTCTGGACTTCAAGCCCGGGTAATTCCGAGCGCGGAAGAAAGGTGACGAAGCTTCCATCGGTATGAGGCGCAAAGCCGAACACATCCCCCGCGTCAATGGGCGGCGGCGAATACTGAATGAGCCGCACCGTGCAATTCGCACCTTCAAAGTCGTCGTCAAAGTAGTCGCCGGGCAGGCCGAGCACGCGCGCGAAAGCAGGTAGAAACCGTCGCGCCAACGCGCGCATGGTCTGAAAATACTCGACCTGGGTGGCCTTGAACGCGCTCATCCCCGGCGGCCACTTGTTGATATCCTCGGCCACATCTTGGACTGAGGGGTCCGGATCCGGGCTGGTGATATAGAACGATTCGCTGTAATTCGGCTTAGTAGCAACCTCGATGGTGGAGGTTTTCATAGTCTGCCCGCCGTAGGGCAGATAGCCGATATTACGGTCTTCGATCTTCAATGCGAGCTTCTCGCTCTCACTGAGCGAGAAAAAAGTTGCCGCCGAGGCAAAGGCACGGTCGATTAGTTCCTGCGGGACACCGTGATTGGAGACGACGAGGAAGCCAGTGTCCGCACAAGTGCGCTCGACTTCCGCCGCCAGACGAGCCTCTGCGCCGGGTGCTTCGGCAAGATAGGGAGCAACATCGATTACAGGGATACGCCCAACGTCGGTCGAAGCGTTCAATGTGCCCCTCCGTGTGATTCCTACCTCGGAGCTTACCAGCTCAGCTCGCCGGCAGGCGGCGCATCCGTGCCCCAGTTCTCACGCCCCACTACCGTGTTGGAATATCCACGTTCGACATTGCATCCCATCCCGGCAGGCGTTCTCGCTCAATCGCTAACGGTGGGAACCCGGCACTCATTCGACGCGTGCCATACCGCGCAATACGAAACACTCTGAGACGTCAGTGGGCCATTCTACTGAGCACGCGGGTTTTCGTTTCTTTCCGCATCGCATTCCAACGTTCCAGTGAGTGATCGAGCTGTGAGAGTCCCTGCTCATCGGCAGCGTCGCGCGGTCGATCTTCGAGCTCAAAATGACCATAGCGATCGGTACCGCGCACCAACGTCGCATTGACGCGTTGCCCGGCCGTGCAGCGACACGAGGTGGGAATATAGCTGATGCCGAGCCCGATTCGCCGTTGCTGCGTCCGGTTTGCGCCCGAGGCATGCAAGGTGAGCGTGTGGTGCAAAGAAAACTGTCCGGCTTCGAGCGGCGTCGCCACCACCGCTTCACTGGATTCATCGACGGTGACGACTTGGCCCGCCCTCAACATCAACGACGCATCCGTTCGTACCTCATCGAGCGGCACCTCACCGCGATGATGGCTACCTGGAATCATTCGCATGCAGCCCATCTCCTCGCTTGCCCCGGTGAGCGCCACCCAAGCAGTCACGTGAACGAAGGGATCCAACCCGAAGTAGGTGCTGTCTTGGTGCCAGCTCACGTAGCTCTCCGCACCAGGCTCTTTGATCCAGATGGTGAGGTGGTAGACCAGAATATCGGGGCCGATGATGGACTCGATCGGGTCGAGGATCTCTGGGCGTCGTACCAGAGCCGCTGCCCACGGCTGATGCAAATGTGGGCGAAATTGCATCGGACTTCCGACGATCGGGCCGGTACGATCGAGACAGTGCTGCTCGAAATCATCGAAGGCCCGCTGCAAGCACCCCATGTCGTCGCGGTTGAACGCATCGACAGGCGACAAGAATCCGCGATCGTGATAGGAACGGATCTGAAACTCGTTCAAGGACATCACAAGTCCTCCATTTCGGGCATTGGACGCGATTGTCGGCGGCTTGCAAACCGACCTTTACGGTGGTGTGGGTCAATGGTGCCGAAGCGTCGGGTCGGAGGCCAGATCGAATTCCCCCAACAGTATCCAGTGCGCTGCAGGAGCCGCGAACCATGCCTCAAACCGTCCCCATCGCCGCCTACGAGTCACTGGGCTTTGCCGGCCCCTTCGTTGCCATGCCATCCCAACAAGCGACGCATTACCGAACCCTGCTCGAACGCTTCGAGGACACCCTGGGCCACCGCCTGTCCACCGGTGAGCGCATGTTTCGCTACAAAACCCATCTGTTGCTGCCCTGGGTGGCGGATTTAATTCGCCGGCCCAGTGTCCTCGATGTCGTCGAATCCCTCATCGGGCCGAACATCCTATGCTGGACCTGCAGCTGGTTCATCAAAGAGGCGCAAAGCGATGCTCTGACGCTTTGGCATCAGGACGCCACTTTCTTCGGACTGCGGCCCCATCAACACGTGACCGCCTGGATCGCGCTGACCCCATCGAACGAAGAAAACGGGTGCATGCATTTCGTGGCGAAATCCAATCAAGGTGGTCTGCTCGAGCACGCCACAAAAGCCGATGCCAACAGCATCAACGGCGGCGGCCAACGGACGGTGCGCGAATTCACCCTCGAACAAACCGATTCCCTGCACCTCGAACCCGGTGAGTTCTCGTTGCACCACACCCTTTGCGTGCACACCTCAGGGCCCAATCAATCTCGAGACCGGCGCATAGGGCTTGGCGTGAGTTATATCCCCGCCGAGGTCGGCCATATTGGAACCGAACGAATGCCGGCCACCCTGGTGCGGGGCGAAGACCCTTTCGGCCACTTTGATCTGGAATCCGATCCACGCTCGATGGACCCCGAACGTTTGTCGCTGCTGCACCGCACGCACTATCAGCGATATCGTGTCGGCTACGACGAGCAGATGACCTGGCACAAAGCCGGGCGCTGGAACGAACCGAGGAGAGGATAATGGCAACCTTGGCTGGCAAGACCGCAATCGTGACCGGCGCTGCCGGCGGGATCGGGCGGGCAATTTGCCTCGCGTTTTCAAACGCGGGCGCCAACGTGATTGCCGCCGACGTCGACGAAAGCGGGATCGAAGAAACGGTTTTTCTGTGTGCCGGCCACGCGGCGGCAGCGCGGTGCGATGTCTCCAACGACCACGACGCACAAAACGTCGTTGCCTCGGCGATGGACGGATTTGGCGGCCTCCACATACTAGTGAACAACGCGGCCACGTTCGTCGGCTACGGCACGGTTGTCGAGGTGAGCGAAGAAGATTGGAACCGGGCGATGGCGGTCAATCTGACCGGCCCGTTTCTTATGAGCAAAAATGCGGTGCCCGCGATGGCCAAAAGCGGGGGTGGCAGCATCATCCACATGGCATCGCAGCTAGGGCAAGTTGGGAAGCCCGGACATTGCTGGTACGGCGCGGCCAAGGCCGCGCTCATCCAACTGGCGAAGATTATGGCCATCGACCACGTCGAGCAGAATATTCGGGTCAATACAATCTCGCCTGGCCCGATCTCGACCGCTCGGGTCCACCGCAAACACGGCGGCGAAGCCAATGCCGAACAGGCAAGCGGCGGTCTTACCGTCATGGGTAGACTCGGACGGCCCGAAGAGATAGCGCAAGCGGCCGTATTTCTTGCTAGTGAGGCATCGAGTTATATGACGGGAGCAGACCTCTTGGTCGATGGCGGGTACAACGCCTGGTAACCCACCATAACGCCACTGTGAAGGAGGCCTTGGCCAACGAATTACTCACGGTAGCAACTCTCGCTCACGTTACTGGGGCTACCTCGTGAAATGGCGCAGAGCGCGCGGGAGGTTCCACCTAGCGGCGAGGCCGGACCCTGCCCGCCGATAGCCTGAAAATACGTGTGCCCCTTCGTGGTTCACCGTTGCTCGCCCGGCTATTCCAGCACGCCCGGAGGTCGCGTGGACGCACCAATGGCGTTCGGGCGAGCTGGTGATGTGGGATAACCGACCGACGATGCATCGTCGGTCGGCCTTCCCGGTTTCGCAGCGGCGCATAACGAAGCGCACCCAGACGTTCTGTGACGTGCCCCGAAGGAGTAAGACTGAAAACGAAAGTCGAGCCATTGCGACGCGCCGGCTTACGAGGCGGAGACCGATCCTGAGCGCATCGGTGTGTGCCATTGCCTCGATCGTCAGATTCTCTCGGGTACCGTCTTCCGAACTGCAGTGCGGGTTCCACGCGAGAACTTCACATTACTGCGCGGCACGCCGCAGGAGTACACCAAGATTCGCGGGAGTGGAAATCCACGCGTTATGGTGTTCTGTGGCCACTGCGGGACCCAACTCTACGCCACTGGTCTGGGGGAGCATGCCGGCGAGCTGAGCTTGCGCACCGGCACCTGTACACAACGCGCCGACCTTACCCCGCGACGCGAGATAGGGCGGCGCTCTGCGGTGCGTTGGTTGGGAGACCTGGGCGTCGGGAAATCGTCCTAACACGGCGCCTGAAACGCCGTACCCTGATCCCCAACCCCGCAGAGTTCAGCCTCCGCCGAGGACCGCCCTACTCGGTATGTTTCTCGCCGATCGGCGTCCAGACCCACGCCCCTATGGTCGAGCGGTCGATCGCATCGCTGTTGTTGCGCTCGGCTCCTTTCGCATCGATCGAAGCGAACACCTCTGAGGGATCGTCAACGTCTACTTCGTAGATTGCCAGGTAGCGATTCGGCGCTTCCGCGCCGCGCTGGTCAACGAGCTTGAACCGTTGCGCGCTCACCACGGCAGACGTTTGAATAACCTCGTCTAAGTGGGTGTTCTCATACCACTCGTTGTACTCGTCTTCTTGCCCTTCCACCGCCTCGCTCAGCACCATGAAAACTTGTTTGGCCATCATTTTTCTCCCACGAGTTTCGACCCGCCTTCATCGTGGATTACCGCTCGCCCGAACTCAATGCCTTGGCGACCCCCCTCTCTTCAACAGGAATGAGATCCACCGCCATCGGAGCACACCATCACTCGATGAAAGAACGTTCCGAAGCAGTGAGCACGGCCGAATCACGGCATCAAAGTCAGCGATCCCCTCGGCATCGTCTGCTGTGCCATCTGACTACCTCATCAGTTCACGTACCGTTGTGGGGCTGACCTCAGTACCGTCGTCAGTCGTTGCCAACAACCGCTCACCGGCTGTTCCGCGCGCAACGGTGGGCTATCTGATCCCAAACACTCTGCGGCAAAGATCATCGATCGACGCGGGCACTCGCTGGTGGCGAGGCGTGTGATGCTCGGCCTTCGGACATCGTCGAAACCCGCCTCTGGGGCGCCTCTCGCCGGCCGCAATTCGTGCCATGTCAGGTAACGCAGCGCACCCAAGCGAGAAATCTATTGAACATTCAGTGTCCGAAGCGCTCGCTGTGAAGCATCCGTTCGACGATACGTCGTTGCCGAGTAGGCGCCGAGTCCAACGCTAACTTTACATCGTCGGTCGCGGCAAAGTTGTCCATGCTGCGCTGCTGCGCTTCGAGAATGACAAAGTCCTCCTCGAAAGCAACTTCGAGCTGCTCGACAACATCACGACTTACCGCCTCATCGCCCAGGGCGAAGTTGCGAGACTGAACATAGAAATAATGCGTGCTGCGCTTCGTTTCCGGAGTGAGAAATATGCACGAGTAGATTTGTACCGCGGGGTGGTGCTCGCGCGGGGAATCGTGCTGCAAGCGTCCCGCCGGCGCGCTACCGAAATCCACTACGCAAATGGCCGGACAATAAAGGTAGTAATACTGCCAGCGATCAACGTGTCCACGCATGCCTGCCAGATTCTCGAAAATCGGAGCCGGCGGACTATCCAGAGTCCAGCGACTCACGATCACCGTGTCGTCGAGCTCTTGCACTTCAACCGGAATGTCTTCCTGAGCCGCGCTACCCAACGTTGAGCGATGCACAAAGGTGACGTGAGCGGGGTCGGTTAGATTGTCGGTCAATAACTGGTAGTGGCACTTAACCAGACGATGCGCGCCAACACTCAAGGTCCGCTTCGGATCCGCGAGGGCCGCGAGACGAAAGCAGCTTTGCGGATCAGCGAGGTCCGGATCGCCTAACCAGATCCACACGAAACCCAGAGATTCATGCACCGGATAGCTGCGCACCTTAGCCGCGGCGGGAATGCTTTTTTGCCCCGGAATGCGCACGCATTGGCCATCGGGGCCAAACTGCAGGCCGTGGTAGCCACATTCCAAGTTGTCGCCACGAAGCCGTCCTAGCGATAGCGGTAACTTGCGGTGCGGGCACTGATCCCGCAGCGCAACAGGTTGTCCGTTTTCCGTGCGATAGAGCACAACGGGTTCACCAAGCAATACTCGGGCGAAGGGTTCCCTGCCAACCTCACGAGTCCAGGCGGCGACATACCAGTGGTTGCGCACGAAGGCTTCGGGGGCAATCGCGGCTTCGTTTACAGACATAGCGAGAGTATAGGGAATCCAAAGCGTCGGTTCGACGATGCGCTCAGCTCGGGCCGCCACAAAGAACATTTCTGGCCTCACCCGCTATCCCAAGAGGTAGCGAGCCGGCCGCGTTAGCGATTCTGTACCCCTCGCGAGTCGCACGCAGCCAACTCGCCCCCTGCCGAGGCTCGAACGAGTTGCCGCGGTGGACTCAGATAGCTCTTCCCACCCGGTGCCCATCAGTGACCGCGAGCTCGATATCTCTTGGCTGATAACAATCACCGACCATATGAATTTCCGGCACTCGTCCGTCGAGTGCGTGAAACAGGGTGTCTTCGGCGATTCCGCCCGAGGCCAGTACCACCGTATCGATGTTCTCGATCGTGCGAGGCTCCCAGGTGATGACATTGTAGACATCCACCGAGTCCTCAGCGATCTCCCAGGCACCGGTCATCGGGGTGAGCGTGACCCCTTTGGTCATCAGCCCTTCTATCTGGTGGTGCCACGTGATCGGCGGCATCTCCGCGCCGATGTAGTTGAGGCCACAGACGATCTCGACCTGTTTACCCTGATCGGCCAGATATTCTGCAACGCTCGGTCCTTCCGCCCTGCCGAGCGAATCCACCACGAGCACGCGAGCACCAATCGACGCGTTGCCCTCGAACACTTCCCGCGCAGTCAGCACGTTGGACCGATCGTTACCGACGATCTCAGGACGAAAGGCTTCCGACCCTGTCGCGATGACGACGGAATCCGGCTGTTCAGCCAGCACGGCCGCAGCATCGGCCGACGAGCGCAAGCGGACGTCCACCCCCAGCTTGACCAACTGACGCTGCATGAAGATCGTGATCTCTCCGAAGCTCTCTCGATTGGGCGCCTGTACGATCAGATTGACCTGCCCTCCCAGACGGTCAAGTTTCTCGAATAACACCACCTGGTGACCACGCTCGGCGCTGACTCGTGCCGCCTCCATGCCCGCCGGTCCGCCGCCTATCACAACGACTTTCTTCGAGGTAGCAGCGGGGTTGGACTCGCCCCACTCCGCCTCTCGACCGGTAACTGGGTTGTAGATACACCCGACGGCGAGTCCCAGATAAATATGACCCACGCAGCTTTGCGTGCAACCGATACAGGTGCGAATGTCTTCGACCCGACCTTCTTTCGCTTTGTTGGGAAAGTGGGCATCGGCGATGAGGGTCTTGGCAAGACCGACCAAGTCCTGCTTACCATCGGCAATCAGGCGCTCGGCAAGCGCCGGAGAATCGATGCGCCCAGCGCCGACGACCGGCAAGTTCACCACTTCCTTAAGGCCGGCTGGTAAGTGAGCAAATTCACCCGGCTCGTGGTAGTGACTTGGCCAGTGAGCCCGGCCACTGCGCGGGCTCGGCACAATGCCCTGCCACATGTTGAAGTAGGCCACCTTACCGGTGCTCTCGATCAATTCGGCAACCCGCTTGTAATCGCTCAACCGTAAGCTGTAATCCACCAAGTCGTCGTAGAACCGGATCCCAAGGATCAAATTCGGCCCGAGTTCCTCCCTCACTATATCTAGTACTTCGTACAGGAACGTCATGCGCTCTTCGAGTGTGCTGCCACCGTATCGGTCGCCGCGCTGGTTAGAGTGCTCGCTCAAAAAGTTCGCAAACAGGTAGTCGATACCGACCGCCAGCTCGACGCCATCCAGGCCACCGCGCTTCACTCGGCGAGTTGCGGCTCCGAACTGTTCCACGACCTCCTCGACCTCCGTGGTGGTCATGGCGTGCGGCACATGCTGTGCGACCGACATGTCAGGTGGAGGGATGGCCGACGCCGATTTCATGACCCGCCCCAGAAAGGCGGAGGCATCTGAGACTCGCCGGCCTCGGTGGCCCAATTGCGCCAGCAAGGGCACGTCGAATTCGTGCGTGGCATCGGAAAGCCGCTGATACATCGGGACGATGCTTTCGTCAAAGTTTGCGAAGGACAAAGCCGCATCGCCATCAGGATGCGGCACGGTATGCCCCGTCACGATGATGCCCACTCCACCTTTGGCTCGTTCGCGCAAATAATCTACATAACGCGAAGTCGGTAGCCCATTACCTGTTTGAAAGTGGGCCGCATGCCCAGTGTTCATGATCCGGTTCTTTATCGTGTAAGCGCCAAGCTGGATTGGGCTGAACAGATTCGGGAACGGACTGGACATGCCTTGTTCTCCCTACGGTTAAGAACCAACAGTAGCTGAAAACCTCCGTGGGCGTTTTAATTTCAACCTTACACGGGCACCGTGCAACGGACCTAATCGCCGCTGTTGGCACTGCGGCGATTTCGGTTACAAGAGCGAGGAAGAGGCGCTTGAGGATCGCAGAAGAGGTAACCGCTGAGTGCGCTCTACTGAATCGATGCCCCTGTGTTTATTGAGCGGTTCGCAGACCGATAGCCGTGCACGCTCCGGGCTCCCGACCTGGCCCGGTGCGCGACTCACACTCGCTCGAGTTTTGACCGATAAGTCAGCTTGGGGAGCTGCTCGAGAGTGACGTAACCCGATGGGGCCGCGATAACGTGCGGAATGCGGTTGATGTACTGGGTCGTCGTCATCAGGGCCGTGTTCAGCTCCGTCGCCCGAACTTTGAATGCGGGTTCACCGATGATCTCCCATTCCTTGTACTCTTGCTCCTCAGGGGTCCCCACCCGAATTTCGTTTTCACCATGCAGTTCAATACCCTCTTCGGTGCTGACATGGAGATGTTGCCGAATGCCCAGAAGCTCGCCGGGTTCGATGTGTCGCCCAAAAGGCTTGCAGTAGCGAGGGGAATCCGCAATGACAGGTTGCACGGTCTGGCTGGTGCGCACGACCTTGAGCTCCAGATCCGCCGCGACGTTGTGCCAGAAACTCGTGTAGATGCTGGGAGGGAGATTGTCCGTCTTTGCCTCAAACGCTTGTTGTGAGTATCCGACGAAGGATATCTCGGCAACTTCCGGGCCAAAGCCGTTCACATCCGTGAGGCTGCGATGAACGATACGGTCCACTCGCTGGCAGACCCCCGACATGAGCGTCCCCAGATTCACCATGAAAAAATCCTGGTTGCCCATCCCACCAATGGATACGCCTTGTTGCCTTGCTTTGTCGTCTAATTCGGCGGTCTGGATCGGGGAGAGCAACCACGGATAGGAGTGGTGGGCACCCGCACTGATGACATTCAGGCCGTGGTCCAAGCACCGATGGAAGATGGGCATCATGCGCTCCAAGTCGTCATAAATAGCCACCAAGACAATATCGGCCGCAATGGACAGGGTGGCCTCGACGTCGTCCGATATCGGCACGCCCAAGGGTTCGCCGGCACCAGACAGCGTGCCAACGTCCTGGCCAATCTTGGGCCCAGGCCGATTGATTGCGCCGACCACCTGCACCCCCCGCTCCCCAAGGAGCCGGACAGCAAGCTGGTTGACAGAGCCGACACCGTAGACGATTGCACGGATGGGAACGCTTTCACTCGAGCTTTGGTTTGTCATGGCTCTGCCCTTGGCATTTATCCCAATTGATCCTGGCTCGCGCGCTGCGTCCGTGTCGAATCTTTTAGTCAACCAAGCGCGCCGCATACCTCTCGTTGAGGCGTTAGCCCGCTTCCTTGCGCACTTTGCTCTTCTCGAGGTCCCACGCCTCCCCGCGATAGCCCTCGAAGCGCGACGGATGGCGATCGCTGAGCGCAAGAACCCCCCCCCGGCACTGGTCCTTGCCCCGGACACGCTCTCGCCCTGCATCAGCGAACCGACAACCGCCTGTTCGTTAAACTGACGGGTACGGATGACAACCCCTTGATTAAGACCGTCCTCCTGTCGACCGCCAACCAGGCCTCTGCGCCAATCTACACGGTGGGGACGATTGTCCCGGATACGAGGAACGCCGCCCCGTGCCAGCGCTGCCGTCGTCATACCCGATGGCGAATGTACGGTGAAATCATGCCCGTGCGTCGGCGAAATGCCTGCCACCCGTGGGTGGATCTGGCGAGGGCCACGTGCCCGGAAAACGCCAACGTGTTGTTGTGGATGGGTTCGTCGTTCATGCACCATGAAAAAAATCCACACCCTCAACGCGTGGGACAAAGCCCGTGTCTCGACGAGTGTGTGCACTGTTAACTTGAGGTAAGGTGCGCCGCCAGGGCAAGCGCCTTACACCAGGGCAGGCAAAGCCGCATGAGTAGGGATCTTGAACCAGACCCTCAGTCGGCAAATTCAGTGCACCACGTAGATCCGGTCGGCCTCAACGGTACGATCCGCATCGGGGCTGACTCCAAAATTACGGACCTGTCCACGTCAGCGGCCAAGGCGCTGCGTTCCCCCGCAACCGACGTGGTAGGCGAACACCTCGCGCACGTTTTGGACTTCGTGGCGTCCGAAACCCAGGAACATATCCCCGATTTGCGGACATTCCTGCAGCATCAATGGGACTCCGCCAAGCCTGTTGCTATCGATGGCCTACTGTCCGACGGCAGGCGATTTCGCGTCGATGAAGCCGCACTCCACGGATCACCAGGTGAAGAACCAACCTTGGAAATCCGGCTGGGCCCCCAAATCCCGGCGCGCATGGGCGGGTCTGATGACCAGGACCGGCTCAACCCCGTTGCGGAAACTGCAGGCATTGGCGGCTGGGAGCTCGCCCGTCAAGCCTCAACGGTTCGCTGGACCACCGAGACTTTTCGGATCCACCAGCTCACACCACGAGAGCCGTTGTTACTTAAAGACACGTTCGAGTGTTACGTTCCCGAAGACCGCAGCCGCCTCGAAGCTGCACTGCGGCGTGCATTCGAGTACGGAGCGCCCTACGACCTAGGGCTGGAATTAGTCACGGCGCATGGGCCCCCGCGGCACGTGCGGTGCCATTGCATTCCCGTCATCGTCGATGGCGCGACGGTGAAGCTGCTCGGAACCTTCCGGGAAATCACCTCGCAGAAGCGCGAAGAAGACGCGCTGAAGGAAAGCGAAGTCAAATACCGCGAGCTGTTCGAGAACAACAGCGCAGCCAAGCTTGTTATCTCGCCGGAAACCGGACAGATCGTCGAAGCAAATCCGGCTGCAGCCGCATTTTACGGCTATTCGCTGAGCGAACTGCTGAGTCTACGCATCCATGACATCAATATTGCCGACAACGCATTCGTTCAGGACGAGCTGAAAAAGTCCCAAAGCGGTGCCAATACGGAGTTCGAATTTCGCCACCGGCTGGCGTCAGGCGAGGTCAAAGACGTAATGGCGTACACCGGCCCGGTTACCGTCGCCGGACAATCGTTCACACATTCCGTTGTGGTGGATATATCGGAACGTAAACGCGCAGAACAAAAACTCCTAAGGATTCAGCAGCTCGAAAGCCTTGGAACCCTGGCGGGCGGAATAGCGCATGACTTCAACAATGTGCTGACGGCAATCTTCGGCAACATCTCGCTTGCCGCGGACACCATGACGTCAAATCATCCGGCACACCAATTTCTGACGAATGCGGAACGCGCTCTGGATCGAGCTGCCGGTCTGTCGCAACAGTTGCTGACCTTTTCCAAAGGCGGAACACCGACCCGTGAAAACGTCGGATTGGAAGCGTTGCTTTCAGAGGTCGTTAGGTTCGATCTAGCCGGCAGCAACGTCCGTCCGGTGTTTGATTTCGATGAGGGTTTGCAAGACGTGCTCGTCGACCCGAATCAGCTCCAGCAGGTATTTTCGAACCTAACCGTCAATGCTAACCAAGCAATGCCAAACGGCGGCACCGTGCACATCGGTGCCCGGAACAAGACGCTTACGGACCATGAATTGCCTCGAATGCGTGCCGGGCAATATGTCGTGGTGACGTTTCGTGATGAGGGTGTAGGGATCCCCGCCGAAGAAATGCACCGGATCTTCGAGCCGTACTACACCACCAAGCCAGCGGGAAACGGACTAGGGCTGGCAACGTGCCACTCTATTATTCAAAAGCACCAGGGAAGCATTGAGCTAGCTTCACAACCGGGGCGAGGTACGACATTCACCATCTTGCTGCCAGCTAGTACCCGCGCAGATCCTCAGGAGCAACAGCAACGTAACGCTGGCGTCCTATGCGAGCCCGAGAGTCGACGCTGGCGGGTGCTGATCATGGACGATGATGTCGCGATCCTCGACGTTCTCACGGGGATTTTGGGGAAACTTGTCGCCGAGGTCGTCACCTGCCAGAACGCTGATGAAGCCGCTGAAATCTACGGAGAAGAACAGCAGAACGGTCGTCGATTCGCTCTCACAATACTTGATCTGACCATTCCCGGCGGGCGGGGTGGAAAGGTGGCGGCAGAGGAGATCCTGAAACTCGATCCGGGCGCTGTGCTCGTGTGCTCTAGCGGCTATACGGACGAGCGCGTAATGGCCGAGTATCGGGACTACGGCTTCAAGGGAACAATCGCCAAGCCGTACACGCTGGGCGCTGTACGCCAGGCAATCGAGTCACTGCAAACGCCGCGGGCGCGAGAACGCTAGCGCGTATAGGTTACGCGGGCCAGTTCGAGCATGCGCCGAAACAACCCACCTCCCACTAGGGACCCCACTAGCGACCCCACTAGCGACCGTGGTATCTCGCGGACTCACCCCTGCTGGTAGGATGCTCACTTCGATGCAGTGCTGCGAAGGGTTGAACGCCGCGCTATTTTTTGCGGCGAAACCGGCCTGCGGACCGACCTGCACCGCGTAGCCAAGCGTGGCAGCTAGCCTACATGGCGTTGACGTACTCGGGCGCCCAGGCCAGTCCAAGCACACGTTTGGGGCTGTTTCTCAAACAAGGGCTTTGAGCTGCCTCCTCTGTCTTTTTTCCGTCTCCACTCGATCCCGTGAGTTCAGAGCAGGTGCGCCCGAGTCTCGTTGTAGTTCTGTCGTCGAAGTTCGACCAAGTCTTGGGCTTGGCCCGTCCTTTCGAATCAACATCTGTTGATGCGTGAGGAGACATTAACTGATGAAGACCAGAGCCATACCAGCCTAATGGGTCAACACGGTTCCTCGGCATCGGGCGTGAATTGATCCGCCAAAGCCTCTATTGAATCCGACCACAGGCACACACTCGACGTTACCGACGCCAAAGCAAGCGCTTCGGTAATCTCTTTTTCACTCGCGCCGTGATGCATCGCCTCGATACCGCTTTGCCGTACGCCGGCCGGAAACCGCAACGCAGCTGCGCACGCCAGCAGGATCAGCTCTTTGTATTTCTTCGGGATCTCCGAATCATCGTCGACAACTGATTCGGACAATACCGTGATCTGCTCCGCTAGCGCGGGGTCGATGGCGCCAAGCGTCTTGAAAACGTCACAGGGTTGCTTACTCATCGTGGTCTCATGCCTTCTCTGCGCCTTTCAGATCGGCGGCATGCTGCAACATAAGGCGGGCAGCAAGCTTCGCCGAGACATCCTTCTTGATGCCTATCGCTGCCGCTGTATCGTTGAGGTAGCTTATTTCCCCGGTTAGATAAGTACTTCGTGCATCGCCCACACGAGCGCTGGTGCAATAAACGGTTGCAGCTGGAACATCGTATGGATCGAGAAGAGCTAAGCCCTCGATGCCCGAATTGTCCTTCGCGCCACCGACGTCATTTGTAATCACTCCCGCCAACCTGAACCCGAGGTCATCGATGTAATCGGCCATGGCGCGCGCGGCGTGTGAGCCCATGCAAAGTACGCTACCAGCGATACGGCTATCTGCATACTTGACGGTATCCAGAGCAAAGACGTTACCCAATTCGTCGGAATGCACCTTGGTTTGCCGGTGAGCGGGAGGAACTTGCACGGGATTGTTTTCCAGCAACAGCTGCGCCGCCATCTGCACTGGCATGCCGACCTCAAGCCCCATCCGCGTTGCCGCCTGGTTGGCGCGAGACACTATCCCGTTGTGATACATGTCGCGGCCGTCGGATATTCTTGCCGACATTGACGCCACTGATGCGCAAGGGATCAGATAGGCATCAAGCAGCTTGAGCCCGTTTACACCGCCATCCCCTAGACCAATTCCCGCATCGTGGATGAACAATCCCCGGGGCCGCGCCCAGATCACCAGCTGCGTAGCACACGGCGCACCGTGCGAACCGCAGATCAGCACATCCGAGACGTCGTTTCTACCATCGACATAGCCCGCCGAATCCATCGCCAATATTCTGCCGCGGGGAGTGGAAGCCATTTCATGCTGAGGCCACTGAGTCATTCGATGTGCACTCCTTTAGAAAAAGCCTCATCGCTCAACTAAACGACGCCAGACAATACCCCGACACTTTAGCAGGGTTCGCCAGATGAACCGCGCCACCCACTGTCATCGGCTAGGTTAGTGCTCGCCACACCATGCCTCAACGGCCCCGCCCGCGCCAAGGCCCAGGGGCCAAAAGCAATGCGAGATTCTTGCGGTGGAGGCAACCTAGTCTGAAGCAGGCACCGCCGCCAACCTGCCGCGGTATTATTCGGTCAAGCATCAGAACTGGCATCCGCAAAGAAGCAGATTATGAGTCGACTATTCGGCGCGCTGCGCCAATTAGGCTACGTGGTTCGCGACATCGAAGCCGCCATGAAACATTGGATCGAGGTAAACCGCGTCGGGCCGTTCTTTTACATCGAGCGAGTGCCGATCGGCACATTTTCCTACAAGAGCATTCCCGCGACCGAGATCCCCGAGTTGTCGATTGCGCTGGCGTATTCCGGCGCCGTTCAGATCGAGCTGATTCAGCAAAGGAACGAAGCCCCATCAATGTATCGGGACTATCTAGCGGCGGGCCAAGAAGGCTTACAGCATGTCGGTTATTGTCCGGAGGACTATGAAGCAGCGAAGCACGCAGCGGCAGATCAGGGCCTCTCCGTCGGGCAGGAGGGCGACATCGCCGGACGCGGCGGTTTCATTTACTACCAAACGTCAGGGCACCACGGCACGTGCGTCGAGTTAATCGAATACAACAACCACCGACGTCATCAATTCACGGAGATGGAACGGATCTGCCACAAATGGGACGGCAATGATCCGATCCGTACCGCGCTTCCGACCCCTCCCGCTTGAAACCAGCGGACAGGAATGAGCCGGATCGGCGCCAGTGCGCGCTCGTGCCTTGGGCTGAGGGATACTTACCCAGGTCACAACGCTACGTGACAGCCACGTAACGGACCTTTGGCAGGCCCGCTTGGCCGTCGTGGCCCAAGTAAAGGCCGATGCGAGCCCTACCCCCGCCCGTGCGATCGGCGCGTACACCAACTGGCTGCTCGCACGCCATCACACCAGTTAGCACACCGGCGGTGAAACCCTCCTCTACCCCCGCGGTTACAACACACGCCCAGCCCAAAAGGCGGGCGATTTAGAGGGACATATCACGCCGGAATGGAGAAATGCGCCCCCCAACTGCATTCTTCGAGCCGATTGTGACCCGACACACGCACCGTCGCCGCGGGGCCCTCTTACGCAGCTTGCCGCGAGCGTGCTATCGCCCGCACGTCGCGCTGCCATCGGCGCTTTTAAAGCCCGGGGCGATGACGTAAGCCAGCCTCGAACATCAATGGCAGCACTGCCTTGCCGAAGTACTCCAGATCCGGCAAAAAATCATAGAAGTTGACCTGCAGCCCGTCACAACCCGCCTCGCGCAAGCGCACAAACCACTCGACAATTTGTTCCGGGGTGCCCACCAGGTGCACGTTGCCGCCGACGGTCCACATCTCCTCAGTGGTGGCACTCCAAGATAATTTGCCGCCACCCCCGCCGCCGATACTCCTGAAGAAGTTCGATGCCGCTACCGGATCCCGGTTGTCCAAGATCGACCGCACCGCTTGTTTTGCCTCTTTCTCCGTGGGGCGGCAAATGACGTGCGGATTGATGATGGTGCGTATCTCTTGCCCCAAAGCGCGAGCCGCCAATTTGATCTTCCGATTGTGGGCGGGCAGTGCGCTACAGGCGGCAGCTGGATCGGCGCCGGCCGGGCTGGTAATGAAGATAAAATCGGAGTGCCGCGCCGCATAATCGATGGTGGCTGGAGACGTTCCCGCATTGACCAGCACGGGTCGCCCGCGAACAGGCTTCGGTGCAACAAATGCATCTTGCATCGACCAGTACGGCCCCTCGTAGGTGAGGTTCTCCTCTTCGCTCCAAAGCCGTTTCATCAAGGTCACGAATTCATCAGCCATCGCGTAGCGTACGTCGTGCTCGATGTCATCGAGACCAAACATGTGAAATTCACTTGGCTTGTAGCCGGTCACCATGTTCAGGCCCCAGCGCCCGCCGCTCATGTGGTCGATGGTCGCGGCGAACTTGGCCAGTTGAACCGGATGCCAGCCGTAGAGAATATGCACCGTAGAGATGAGCAGGATATTCCTGGTGATCGGCGCAAGCCCCGAGGTAACGAGAAGCGGGTCCATCGCCATTTCCCGAAACCGCATTTCCCCGCCATAGCCACCCTTACCCAGCCACTGGGCGAGCCCGAAAACCAGATCGAAGCCGAGTTCCTCGGCTCGGATGGCGCACTCGGCGTTGTAGTCGAAGCCCCAGTGGGTGTCGCGCGGTGCCATGGAAGGACTCCAGGCACCACTTTGCAGGGGCAGAAACAACCCCAGGATCATCGGTTGAGCGAGCGCCCGCTCCAGCGCAGTAGAGCCATCCTGATTCAGATCGGGCGCGGTGCTCCGGCGCAACACGGCAATCTTTCCTGCGAGGGCGCGGCTAAACGATCGCGTCCATCTCGTGATTGACGTGGTAAACCCGGCCTTCGAACAACGTCATCAGTTCTTCCAAGGCAGGGGTGATTGCCTCGCGCGCTGGCGAAGCCTTAGCGGTATTCACGTCGTCGAGTGAGTCGTAGCCGTGCTCGACAACGAAGCAAATCGGGCGGTCTTCGGTTTCGTACTCCTTCCCAAAATAAAAGCACAGCCGCCTGATGTTGGGTAGCTCACGCATACGAGGAGCCAGTTCGTCTTTAACCAGTTGCTCGAAGCGCGCCCTACCCTCGGCTTTGATCTCGCCCTCGAAATAAGCACTTCTGACAATCATGAGCTTTGCCCCTTTGTACCTGCGCAATTCTGCCACAGGGCAGGTGTTTGCAGCGCGGCAACAAGGTCGTCCTGCCCCATGAGGGCTCATACCCTTCGCTGGTTCCACCCTGCAACGACGCTACCCGACGGCTTTCACCGACGTTTGGGTTCCGTTAACACACCGCACAGCCGAGCAAATTGCCAAGCCGCGACGACCTCCCGCCACTACTGACGGGACGAACACACCCGATGCCGTTGGTGCCCGCCCATCGAGCGAGCGACAATCCGGCACAATCCTGCATGAATCGGCTTACCCCCATTTCCCCCCTAGGCCTCAAAAATACGGCGGTCGTAGGACTCGGCAAACGTCGTGGCTCTCAGCTCATGCTTCAACACTTTACCCACCGCGCTGCGGGGTAACTCATCTAAAAACACGTACCGTCTGGGGTTCTTGTAGTCAGCCAGATTCTCGCGGCAAAGCGCACACACTTCGCGGCCTACCTGCTCGACGTCCGCCCCTCCACAGACAACAACCGCCACCACCACTTCCCCCCAGCGTTCATCGGGCTGACCGATTACCGCACATTCACGGATCGCGGGGTGTGCGCCGATGATGACTTCAACCTCGATGGACGGCACGTTTTCACCGCCACTGATAATGACGTCCTTGGCCCGATCCACCAAGGTAAGGCGACCCTCCTCGTCCATGAACCCCAGATCACCGGTGTGTGTCCATTCCAGTTCTTGCGGATCATCGGGTAGCTTCTTGAAGGTCGCCGCCGTGTTATCCGGGTCATGGGCGTAATACAGGCTTTGACCAAAGGAACGGGAAACGACTTGACCAACCGTACCGCGCGGCACTTCAAAACCAGCCTCGTCAACAATGCGGACCCGGGCCACCAGGGCCGCATGTCCAGAGCTTGCCGGGTGGGCGGTGAAATCCTCGGGTTGTTGCATAGTGATGGAGTACGTTTCCGTCATGCCATAACACACGAGCGCGTTGGTCGTGGGAAACATCTCGGCCAGCTTGACCCGCAACGGCTCGGGCACCGCGGCCGAAGCCAGACTCAGTGATCGAAGTGACGTGATGGGATTGCCATCCCAAGCCTGGTAGATGGGATCGACCATCGCCGGCACGAGGAAGGCGGCGTCCACCGGATGGTCAATGACCGTGCGCAAGAAATAGTCCGGGTCGAACGACGTCGATGGCGGCAAAATCAATGTGCCCGCCTGCCAGAGGATCGGCATGGTGGCCCAACCCAGGCCCCCGGCGTGAAACATAGGGGCATAGACCAAAGACCGACAGCCCGGACTGATCGACCAGTGGTTGATGATGGAAAGCATGTCGAACAGTGCCCCGCCGTGGGTCAAGGTGGCGGCTTTCGAACCGCCCGTCGTTCCACCGGTCATGACGACCATATAGGGCTTCTCCCAGCTCGCGCGGGGAGGAAACAGCTTGTCGCTGGCGCTCTCAATCAACCCCGCATAGGAGATTGCGTGGGCCGGCACTTCAGACCCGCGAACAATCAGACGGGTAACCTCGGTGTCCTCAGCGAAGGGGATGAATTCCTCCCGGACAATAAGGGTCTGGACATGCTGTCGGCGTAGGTAGTCCCGCCCCTCGGGCGGCGCCAACCGGTTGTTGATAGGCATCGCCACCGCGCCGAGCAATGTACAAGCGAAGACGATTTCAAGCGCGGTTGCCTCGTTGAAAAAAACATAGGCCACCGGTTCACCAGCAGATACCCCCAAGGCTTCAAGGCCTCGCGCTAGTCGGACCGCCCGCGCGCGCAACGTTGCGTAGTCAAGGCTTACCTGATTCAGGTTATCGATTACCGCCGTCCGGGTCGGATACAGCTCCGCCGCGCGGTGCAACATGAAATCGACACCGCCCCGCTGGCGCTCGATGTTGGTACTCAAAGACATCAAATTGTTTCCACCGGCCTGATGGCCGCATCTCGTTCAAATCCACTGAACACCATAACTCAGCACCTATTCGATTGCCTCGAGACGTTGTCACTCGGCGCCACCGAGCCCAACGGCGATTCAACCCACACCGCCGAGCGCTCGGCACAGATGCCCCTAGAGCAATCGACCCCGAACGGGCTGAACGGGTCCGCATCCATTCGCGTTGCGCCGTCGCGTGATTGCCGCGGATCTAAACCAACTGGATATCCCGCTCCCGCGCGCCAAGACCTAGCGCTTAAGCACCCGCTACGGCGACCCGGAACGGACTGGTCACCGTTGCCTCTAACGTGGCAAAACCACCGCTGCAGCCTAAAGCCGTCGGATCCGGCGCCACGAGACGACCCCCGAAATGCCAAGATCAACGAAGGACGTCGCGATCCCAAACAGGTTGCCTCGCGATAAAACTCGAGAAAGCGCAGCAGTCAGTCGGTGAATGCGCCGGAGAACGCAAAACGGCTTGCCACGCGTATTCTCGACGGTAAGACTACTCCACCGGATTACACACGTAGCCAGGGACGCCCCGCTCGGCAGCGGTGCGGATGAAAGATAAACCGGCGCCAGATTGGAGTTGAGCAGATGTCAGGCATTGTCGAAATTCGCGACTACACCATCGAGCCCGAGCGACTCGAAGAATACAAAGCGTGGGCCACCGAGCAAGCGGCGCCCTGGCTCAAGGCTAATCTTAATGTGATTGATTTCTGGATCGACGACGGTATGGACGCGGAAGTCTCCGGTTCAAACCCGCAGGTCTCGGAGAACGGCCAGCCCAACGTGTGCTGGATCATCCGCTGGCCGGACAAGGCCACCCGCGATGCCGAGTTCCGCTCGCGCATGGGACACGAGCAATGGAAAGCGATCTGGGCCAAACATCCCTGTCCAACGAGCTATCTACAAATGAATGTGCGCTTCATGCGAGCAGTCGGTTAGCTGTCACTGGGATACGGCTCGCCCAGCCCCCGGCAAACAATCGGTGTACGACGAAAGTAGTACCCATTGCCCTGCGAAGCGTGGGCCCTGCCAGGGAACACTAGCTAGCGCCCGTTCTTCCCCGCTTTCGTTTGTTCGCGGGTACCGCGCGGTGCCGGTATGCTGATTCGCTGGGCGCCCTGAGGAAACAGACCATGCGCGATAGATTCACACTGCGGAATATCGACACGAACGGCATAACGCTGCGCGCGGCGGTCGAAGGGGTCGGCCCGCTGGTGTTGCTCGTCCACGGTTGGCCCGAGCTCTGGTATTCCTGGCGCCATCAGATCCGTCCCCTCGCCGAAGCGGGTTACCGGGTTGTCGCACCCGACGTCCGAGGCTATGGAGGCAGCAGCAAACCACAGCCGGTCGAAGCCTACGCAATGGCCGAGATGATGGCTGACCTCGTGGGCTTAATCGATGCGTTAGGCGAAGAACAGGCCATCTTGATCGGTCACGATTGGGGAGCACCCATCTGCTGGAATACGGCCGCGCTGCATCCCCAGAGGGTTTCGGCGGTCGCAGCTTTGAGCGTTCCCTACCGCAAACGGTCAGAGGTTTCGCAGATTGAAGTCTGGCGCAAGCTCTATGCCGATAAATTCTTCTATCAGCTCTATTTTCAGACTGAGCACGTGGTTGAGGCGGAGCTCGAAGCCGACGTTCGCACCGCATTGCGCAAAATCTACTATTCAATTTCCGGGGATGCCCCTTCGCTTGACAGTTGGCTTGACCGTCCGGCGCACGGCGGCCTGCTGGATGCGATGCTCGATCCTGAGCCCTTCCCCACCTGGATGACGGACGAAGATCTCGACTATTTCGTTGCTGCCTTCGAAACCAGCGGCTTTCGCGGTCCGATCAACCGTTATCGAAACCAGACGCGCGACTTCGAAATGCTACCTGGTATGGGTACCAATCCGGTTCACCAGCCGAGCTGCTTCGTCGCCGGAGAGAAAGATGTGGTCCGGCGATTCGTACCGGGCCGCGATGCGTATACCAACATCGACCAGAATTGCACTGATTTTCGTTTCAGCCGACTGATTTCAGGGGCAGGCCACTGGGTCCAACAGGAGGCGCCCGAGGCAGTGAACGGTGCACTATTGGAATTCCTCGCTGGCCTGAAAGGGTGAGTTGCCGCGTACGACGCAAGCGAAGGCTCACCGGCGACATCGCCCGACCCGATAAGTCCTCTCGGCTGGTGCCCGCCGGCAGAGGACCGATGCGCGCTCTTGCTAGCCCGATGGTATCCGGAGCGACAGGGGGCGTTGTTGCAACAAAATTCGGCGCTACCCGAGCGCCGATAGACCGGGGCCACCACGAAGTACCCGGTTGGGCGAAGCGCCCGGGCCCTTCGTACGTTAGTTGACCTGACGGCCCTGACTGAACCAGTAGGGATCTCGAACCTCACGCTTAAGGACCTTCCCGGTCGCGCTTCTCGGTAACTCATCGACAAAATCCACCGTCTTCGGCGCTTTGACGCTGCCGATGGCCTCCTTGCACATCGCGACAATCTCGTCTTCGGTCACGCTCTGAGCAGGCCGTAGTTCAACGACCGCTTTCACTTCCTCTCCCCACTTTTCGTGCGGGACTCCGACTACCGCACAATCTTGCACCGCCGGATGGGCCATAACTGCCTTTTCAACCTCCGCGGAAAACACATTAAACCCGCCCGAAATGATCATGTCCTTCTTACGGTCAACGATGTAATAAAAGCTCTTCTCGTCGCGATAGCCGACATCCCCCGTGTGAAGCCAACCATATGCCTTCACCTCCGCCGTAAGCTCCGGGTTTTTGTGATATCCCCCCATGGCCATCGGCGTCCGAACAACGATCTCACCCACTTCGCCCACGCCGAGTAGATTTCCTTCGTCATCCATGATGGCGAGCCGGCAAAAAGGGGCAGGTTTGCCACAACTAGAAAGCGGGCCCAGCTCGTTCGTTTTCACGGCAGCGGCATGGTCGGCAGGCGACAGATAGGTTACGGGAAACAAGCATTCGCTTTGACCAAACATCTGGGTCATCACGGGACCGAAGACCTCCATCGCCTCGACAAGCTTATCGGGGGACATCGGTGCCGCACCGTAGAGGAAGTGCCTTAAAGACGAGTAATCGTGGCTGCGCACGTCAGGATCGCTCAACAGCGCATAGATGACGGTGGGAGGCAGAAAAAGAATGGAGACGGTGTACTTGGAGATGGCCGCAAGAAATGACTGTGGTGAAATCTGCCGTTGCACAATTATCTGGCCACCACGGGCAAGGATAGGAAAGCAGATGTAACCCCCAGCGTGCGTCATCGGAGCGGCCGAAAGATAAACCGGTGGCAAATCGTCGAAAGAGGTCACCGCCAGCTGCACCATGATCATGGCCGAGAGGGCTCGATTCGAATGCCTTACCCCCTTGGAACGGCCTGTTGTCCCACCGGTCGGTTGGATGACCTGGAGGCCGTCGGGGTCATCTTCGACAAGCACTTCATCGGCTGGGTACTCGCGTACCCAATCGGTGAACGCCGGCGCACCGCTGCCCGTTTTGTCAACACAGACATACAAGCGGATCCCTGGTGCGGCCTCCTGGATTTGCTCGACCATAGGTTCAAACATGCTGTGATAGAAAAGGACCTCGCAATCGAAATCCACCATCGCATGAATGTTCTCTTCCAATGCGTTGCGCGGATTGAGAGGAACCCATGCGAGCCCGGCGCGAAAAAACGCCAGTGCGCAAGTGAAAGCTACTGCGTCGTTAACACTAAGGATCGCGCCGCGGGCTTCATGCACGAATCCCGAGGCAAGCAAACCGTTCGCTGTCCGTAGTGTGAGTTCCCGAACGTCTCTATACGTAAATACTTCACCCGTCTCGTCTTGGACGAAACACACCGCGTCAGGATTCAAATCATGTCCATTGTCGAAAAAATCGATAGGTCGCATGCAATCCTCCCTTCAGATCACCGAACCGTGATCGATACCGAAACGCCGAATGTGATGCAAACCAAGAGCGACCAGCTCATCGGCCCTGCGGTGTGGTCCGCCATCCGTTAACCTCGCAAGGCTTCCCACACCGAACACACGTCAGATTGGGTGTCCAAACTCAGGATCGTCCCGGCAAGTGCCGCAGCGCGCTCGTCGCCAAGCGCCTGCCCGGCCAAGCGCTGGAACTTAGCTTCGACCTTACCCGCCCAATGGGGATCGCTCGGGTCGCCGCCCGCTTGGAGCACCTCCGCCTCACGCACGCTTCCATCGTTTAAGTGCAGCGCGACGCGGGCAGGCGATGCATCCGGCATCATCGCCGTATACCGAGGGTCCTCTACCACCGAAACCTTCGCGGTAAGCGCTCGCACGCTCGCGTCCATCCGTACGCGCCTGGAGAACGCCTCGTGACCCACGCCCTCCCCCGACAAAGCCGCGGCGGCGACGTATGGCAACGAAAACTTCGCCGCGAGCACACTCTCGGGGAAGTCGGGTCCCCCGGTTGCTTGTACCGCTTGTGCGTAAGTGTGGATTGTCACCGACTTCACGTCATCCGCAGTGAGCTGTGGCGAGCCCACCGTTACCGCCCCCAGGGCATCCAGCGCCGCGTGCGCATGCCGGCAGCACGCATACTCCTTGAAGTAGCTGCCTTCGAGATACCACACCGTCCCTAGCCCATCGAGCACCAGCTCGGTGTCGAAGCGGGTGCCGAGGATCTCACCGAACGAAATCTCGAGCGCCCGTCGAGGTCCGGTGAAGCCGGCACCAGCCGCTTGCGCTGCCGCCCAACCAAGCAGATTCGCAGCGCCCGTCCAGAGGTTGCGCGCGGTGGCACCGTCGCGTACGGCAGCGTACGTGGTACCGAGACCGAACGTTGCTGCCACCCCCATGGCCTGGGCGAGCTGATTCTCCGAAAGCCGACGGAGCAGTCCGGCCGCTACTGCCGCTCCCGTGGCACCCCACGTCCCATGCGGATGCATTCCACCGCGCAGCTGCGTCGCGGCTCCAACGCGCGCACACACCTCGTACGCGGCGATGATCGCCTCCAAAGTCCGAGCGCCCGAAGCCGCTGCCTCGACCGATGCATGGAGTGCGGCGGGAACGAGATGCATCGCAGGGTGACCACGCGCCGCGATGCTCCCTTCGTCGAGCTCCAGCGCAACCCCTGCCGCGCCATCGACGAGCAACGCGAGCGGCTCGCTTCCACCGACGGCCGCGTTGAGCACCGTCACCTCCGGCTCAGCCTTCCCCGCGAGAATTGCCCCACATGTGTCCAGAAGGACATAGGCGGCCCGCTGGCGAACCGACGGCGGCACGACAGCGAGTCGCAGCTCGTGAGCAAATGCCGCGAGGGCACGAACGGTTGAATCAGCCATACCACTAAACTGCTCTCGGGCTTTACCCGAAGCGCGGGCACGCAACGGGCGCTCATTATCACCGAGGTTGAAGCGACTGCGCAGACGAGATCGGCAGTGAGGTCCTCCGCCGCGGCGCAGGACCGTGGTGAGCCTGATACCCAGGACCTCACACTGTCACTGCCACGACGTGGCTAGCCGAGCAACGTATTGTCCACGCAAGTATCGTAGTCGGCGCCGCGCGCGATGAAGCCAGCGCCCAGCATCGATTCGCGCAAGCGTGCAAATCCTGCGCGCGACAGCTCGCCGGTGGGATTGTAGAGGTCTAAGCTGACGTACCGATCGATCGCCGCAGCGAGGACGTCGTGACCGACGTCAGGAAAATACCGCTCCAAAACGGGTGCGACACCGGCACCGCCCTCCTCTCGCACCGCCCGAACCGCGCGCTGACAGGCGACGCTCATCGCAGTGAAGTCCTCTCGGCGCGCCGCAGCGAGCTGCCGGGTGGTGTAGAAACTCGTGTACGCAGTAGGCCCTCGGGTCGCCGCAGCATATAAGATGTCACCCCCCGCTTGGACGGCGCGCTCGGCAAAGGGCTGGAAGGCCTGAAACGCATCCAGGTCACCGGCTAGCATGGCCGCCTCGTTCTCGGCCATGCTAGCGCCTTCCACAACGCCGATCTCCGCCACGTCGACGCTCAGATCGCGCAAGTCCTGGCGCAGACAGATCCAGGGCGTCGGCACCTCAGTCACTATGCCGAGTCGCCTGCGCTTCAGCGCCGCCAGCGAGAACCGATCGCCAAAGGCCCGCCCCACGACGAAGAACGGGTCGCGACCCACCACTTCGTTGAAGCACACGAGCCCGCAGTCGGGATCTTGGTCGTGCGCGCGCAAGACCCGTAGCGGGCCGCCCCAGCACAGGTCAACCTCACCCGAGACCAGGCGCGGCAACGTGTCGCCGGGATCGGTCGATTCGAGGAACTGAACCTCGACACCGTGGTCGCCGAAGTAATCGCGAGCCACAGCAACATAGAACGGGGCGTAGAAGACTGCGCGCAAATTCTCGAGCAGAGTAACGGTTCCCATAACGACTTACTCGAATGCCGACTTGATACGCGCCCAGTCCTCTATCGCGTCCTCGGCCCCGGGGACGAGCTGGATTGTGAACTGGTTGTAACCCGCGTCGCGAAGCGCTCCGATCCCCTCGATGAGCTCCGCCTCCGTGCCCGTCCAAGACGTGTGCCGAATAAGCTCCGCTGTGATGAATGGCCGCTCCTCGGGACGCACGAACATCAAGTGCCCACGATGGGTAACGAGATAACGGTCCACTTCTTCGGGGTCGAAGCCGGCCGCCGCTTGCACGTAACGACGGCAAAGCTCAGCAAGGCTCTCGGGCAACCGGCCCGAATTCGGTAATCCCAGCATCGCCTCGTCCACCGCGCGGTGCAGCTGCACCGCCGCGCGCGGTCCCGCTTGAGCTATAGCTCGCTCGCTGTCAGCAGGTTCTCCTTCCTCGAGCACGCAGCCAAGGGCGAAGTGAGTGGCGTAGAGCTCCGAGGGCTCGCGCCCAGCTTCGGCCCAGCTCGCCTGCATGTCGCGAAGATGCGTCTCAGCCGTCGCGACATCCCCAGTAAACGTCATCCACTGAGCGCCGAGCTCGGCGGTTAAACGTCGACCGCGCGGACCGAATGCGGAGATATGCAGCGCTACGGGGTCCTCGGTGTTGATACACCCTGCCTCGGGATTAAGAAAACGAAGACGACGGGTCTCACCCTCAAAATCGGCCTCGACCGTCTCTTCGGCAAGCAATGCCATGGTGACGCGGATGTATTCTTCGAGGTCCGCCATCTTTATCGCGTCCGCACCCATCGTGCGCCGGCCAGTAAATCCCGTACCCACGCCGAAATCGATCCGCCCGGGCGCCAGCTTGTTCAGCGTCGCAAAGGCGTTGGCACTAACGGCCGCGATCCGATTCGATGGAATCAGCACCCCGGTACCGAGACGGATGCGTGACGTCTTCACCGCCGCCGCACCCATCGCAACGAAGCAATCCGCGCTTAGCATCTGCGTGTCGTAGAACCAGGCGTGCGAAAAGCCAAGCTCCTCCGCCCGTTCAACGACTCGCCAAGCATCCGCGGGCGTAGGAAGCGCAATTCCGAAATCCATAGGTCCTCCGTGACGCCAATCGGCCGGTCAAGAACGCACAATGGTTAGCGCCTAGCCGCCCTACTCACAATGCAAACAGTGTAGGCAGCTCCAAGGACGGACGAAAGCGATACCGGATTGCACCAACGGGTCAAACCACCATCGACACGAGACAGCTAGCCCGTATGGTCTCGGCGTTTCGTCGCATTCGCTCGTCGTCAAGCCCCTAGTGTCCGGTCAAGCCCGCGAAGCCGGCGCTGCTCACGAGGCTTTCAAGCCAGCTGAAGAGGAGCCGGCGGCAGCAACCATACGGGTGCGCCCCAACGGGTTGGCCCGAGCTCTGAGCACCGCTTCCACCTCGGCGCTGCGCTTGGCCAACGCCGCGGCCCCGGTCCGATAAGCCTGTCTCATGCGCTCCCGGACACGACGCGAATCCGACGCCTCGAGCACCGAGCCAGCGGTCGGTCCCGAGGGTTGAGCCACTCCCGCCCTACCGTACCTCAACTTCGGTGGAACCCGAACTTGCACGACAGTGTGCGAATCGAAAACCGTCCGACACACCGGATCGGATCTGCGCTGTTGGGCGGCCCCCCGATTTCGACAGTGGAGCGTGACGACCGATGGCTGGGCACCGATTTCCAGGTAGCATTACGGGATTCCTTATTTCGCGCATGACAAGGAGATCCAGACATGGCAGAGCTTGAAGGAAAGGTCGCGTTCGTGACGGGCGCGGGCCGCTTGCGCGGCATAGGCCGCGCTTGCGCGGTAGAGCTTGCCCGCCTCGGGGCAGATGTGGTGATCACCGGGACGGGTCGCAATCCCGACTCGTTCCCCGAGGATGAGAAAGCGGCTGGATGGCGCGACGTTGAGAGCACTGCCGAGCAAGTGCGAGCTGAAAACCGGCGGGCGCTGCCGCTCGTGTTCGACGTTACTGACCCCGCGGCGGTCGACGCCGCCGTGCAGCAGACGATCGACACGTTCGGCCGAGTGGACATTCTCATCAACAACGCTGCGGTGGCTCGCGGCGAGGATCGCACCCCCATCGAGCACCTTTCCCCTGAGCTCTTTCAACGCGTGGTTGACGTGAAACTGCGCGGTGCATATCTGTGCACCCAAGCGATCGTAAAGCGACTCTACGCGCAAGGCGAAGGAGGCAAGATCATCAACGTCTCGTCCGTGGCCGGAAAGCGGGGTAGCGCCAATACGCTCGCCTACAACGCTGCCAACTTCGGCATCGTGGGTATGACCCAGTCCATGGCCCGGGAATTCGGGCCGCACGGCATCAACGTAAACTGCGTATGTCCCGGCCCCGTTGATACCTCGCGCATGGATGCAGTGCGTCCAGAGGACGCGGTCACCGCGCAACGCGGATCGAGCCCGGTCGCCAGATGGGGCACGGACGAGGAAGTCGGCGCATTCATCGCCTATCTATGCACCGAGGCCGCCTCGTGGATTCACGGACAATCCATCAATCACGACGGCGGGAGCGTGATGGAGCACTGATTCCGCGGTTGAAGCCATCCGCGCCCGAGTTGGACTAACCGCTCGAGCGCTCGCGGCGATGAAACGTCGAGCAGCGTTGCCATCGGATAACGTTGCGCCGACCACCGCACATCGCGGTGGGACTCAAGGTGAGTCGGTAGCGCTTTTGCTCTCTCCGTTACCAACATCCCAACGGAGAAGGCCTCCAAAGCGCCATTCGGCACCACAATACTGAGACAAGTGATGTTAGGGCGACTCACGCCGGACCCCGTCCCGCGTCACCTTGATGCCCATACGTTCCCTGTCCCAGGTGTCGGGGGTGACCCCCTCGGTGCGCAACACGTGCTTGCGGACTTTCGCCGTCGGGGTCTTCGGTAGCTCCGGTACGACCCGAATGTACCTAGGCAGCATGAAGTGCGCCATGCGCGGCACAAGAAAATCGAACAGCGCTTCGGGGTCGAGCGGCTCGTTCTCGACAGAAGCGACAACGACCATCACCTCGTTCTCCGACTCCTCCGCCGCGACCGGAATGGCTGCCGATTCGCGCACCGAGCCGAAGGCATTGACCTCGGTTTCGACCTCGAAAGAAGAGATATTCTCGCCGCGCCGGCGAATGGCATCCTTAATCCGATCGATAAAAAAGAAGTTGCCTTCTTGGTCTCGGCGAAAGGCATCGCCGGTGTGAAACCAGCCGTTACGCCACGCCAAGGCCGTGGCTTGCGGATTTTTGTAATAACCATGACTCATGGCCCACGGCCGGTCCATGCGCACGATCATCTCCCCGATTTCGCCTATCGGCACCTCGCAGTCGTTCTGGTCGACGAGACGGAGCTCGACCTCCGCTCGGGCCTTGCCGCACGTGCCGCGCATCCGGGGGTTGGGGGCGGACAGTATGGGTGTTGCCACCTCAGTCATGTTGAAAACGGTATAGACGTCGACGCCAAAGCGCTCGGCGAAGCGATCAACGTCGTCGGGAAGCGGGACCATGAAGACGGTACGCATGCAGTGCGCCCGGTCATCCCCGCAAGGCGGCCGTTTCGAGAGGAACGTCGCCATGACGCCGAGGAGGAAAACGACAGTGGCACCCGTTTCCTTGGCGGTGCTCCAGAACGAGTCGGTCTTGAACTCGCCGGCGAGCGCCACCGAGCCACCGTGACACAGCATGATGTTGCAGATGAACGATCCACCGACGTGGAACATGGGCAAGGTGATGAGGTAACGATCGTTGCCGTCGACGATCGGCCATGCCTCGGGACCCATATTGCTGTACGCATGCAGGTAAGACGATTGCACGCCTTTCGACGGCCCCGTGGTCCCCGATGTATAGACGATCGACTGCATGTCCCAAGGCTCAATCGCACGCTCGGGCGGCGGCACATCTGCGGCGTCCGCTTCGAACGCGCTGTCGGGCAGCACCGTCAAGTCCGCGATGGGCGTTGCGTGTCCGCCAATCGAAACGACGGTATCAAGCTTCGCGTGCGCCACATCGCCGAGCCGGCCAACCAGATCGGCTTCGGCAATCAACACCTTCGCGTCTGAGTTCTCGACCACGTGGGCAAGCAAGCCACCTCGATAAGCGGTGTTGAATGGCACGTAGACCGCTCCGAGATAGTTGATCGCCAGCATGGCTTGTAGCGCCGGGGCACCGATCCGCAGCCAGCACGCCACGTGGTCGCCCTGCTTGACACCGATGCGCGAGAGGGCAGCCGCTGTACGTCGGGCACGTTCGCGCGTCTCGTGATAGGTCCACGCTGTGCCGTCGCCAAACACCACGTAGTCCTTAGTGGGCTGGCGAGCGGCCCACTTGTCGAGCACGTATCGCAGCACGCACGTTTCGGCGGAAGGTATTCTCGGATCGGTCCCCATGATCTCGTCCCTGTAACGGTAACCACGCGAGTCGAGAAACTCGGTGTCGTTGACCCCTCGCTATCTGGGCTTGCGCGTTAGCAGCGTGTCAAAGTCGCGGGTAGGCCGAGCGAGCCATGGTACGTTTCATCCCATTACTTGAGCTAGCCATTCCTGACTTTCTCCCCTTAGAAGGGACCGCGTATGGGCTGTGTTTCTCATCTCGGCACAAAGCGGAGCCGGTGCTCGGAAGACCGAGCTCAGCCGCCGCGGGCGTACCGGGTGCCCCTACGCACCGATGAGCGGATCATGCCGGCCATTGCTCTCGAACAGCGACCCGAACGCCGGCCAGAGATACAGCGCGCAATCGCGACCTCGCGAACGCAAGTTAGCGGGACTTTGTAGCAGCCGTTCTAGCTATCGCAAAAAGCGTCCCCTCAGACCCGCGCAGGGCTATCTATTCCCAACCCTCCAGGGCGCTACTCGACGCGCTTACGCTCGGAGGGATGAAACACCGGGAAAGTCGACGGGAACCCGACGCCGTCCGTTTTCGGCGTACTGAGTGGGTAATGATCGCTTATTTCTGTCCACCCGACGATGTACGCGCTAGTGCACGCCACTCAGCGTAACCGCAACTCTGGCACCGCCACTCGACAAACTTTGACCCCGTAAGGGTTTCGGTTCGTGTCTTCTCAGTAGGCCGCATGACCCGTAACCGCTTGCACGACGAACATCGCCGAGTGAGCACCCAGACCATGGCGATTAAGGCCAGAAGCACAGCAAGCAGAATCCACTTGGTTTCCATCTCGTAGCGCTCCCTTGACGCGCCGGCCCAATCAAGCGACCCATCGACCGCTGCACCGACAGTGTACGCGTAAGGGGCCGGTCAGACCTCGGCGACGTCTATTCGTCGTCCTTATTCTCACCGTGGTTCAACGCTGCGTCTCGCCAGCCAAATCCCTCGTACCCGTCGAGGTCGAGGTCGTCGGCATTGCCGTTGAGAGCTTTTCCGAGATCCCCATTGCCGTCCTAGCCAAAAGCGATGCATCGCTTACTGAGGAAGTCGTCATCGCGCACTGCCAGGAGCGCTGACCAACGACAAGATGCATAAGGCCATCGCCTTCGTAGACGACATCCCGAAAACGCTGTGGGCGATGCACTATCCCTAAGGAAAAATTTTCACCCCGTTAGCGACAACCCCTCAAATCAATGGGACACCTGCTCTATCCGCGTGTGCTCGGCGTACTAGAAGCACCGTCATGTAAGGGATCTCCACACACCCTATCACCCCTCTTTTGCTGCTAACCATAACCACAAAGCACGCTTCGTCACGCTGAAACAGGCCGAGCAATAGACTTGCCATTGCTCGGTCGACAAGGCCAGATTTGAAAAGGCGAGCGGATGCACTCGAGCGCTGGTGCCTGCCCAGCTTCGTCGTCCACCGCCCCACGCTGACTCTCGATTACTGTGCCCGGTGTGAGGAACGCCGTCGTGGGTAACTGTTTCGGTGTGTGTCTCACACAGTCATCGCGGTATCGCCGTGCTGCGGGGCGACCACGACCCCATTGCGGTTGGGCATGCGATTTTCCAACAGGGCGAGCTGAGACACCGCGAATGGTCGCAGCGGCCCGGTCCGTTTAGCATGTAGCGTCGATAGGCCCCCACGGCCGCACACGAAGGAACAGCTGCTCATGCCGGAACCCTTAACGACATCCGCCTCGACGCAGGCCACGTTCGCAGTTGCTTCACTCCCGGTAATCACGCCGTTCGACGCCGCCCTCGCAGCGGAGGTCTCGAACGTTGACCTCACCCAGCCGCTCACCGATGGGCAGTTCGAGGTCATCGCGGCCGCGTTTGTCGAGCATCTGGTGTTGGTGTTCCGAGGTCAGCCGCTCACCGACGAGCAACACCTCGCCTTCGCGCGTCGGTTCGGCGAGCTCGAGGCGCACATCAATAAACCTTCCCGGCACCACAAGCACGAGAAGGTCCAGGTGTTCTCCAACGTCAAGGATGACGGCAGCACGCTCGGCTACCATCCCGAACGGGGGACGCTGTTTTGGCACACCGACAAGTCCTATGTCGCAAAACCGTCGCTGACCACCATCTTGCGCTCGCCGGCGATCGCGAGCGAAGGGGGTGACACGTTATTCGCCAACACCCAAGCCGCGTACGATGATCTAGGCGACGAGCGCCGCCGTGAGCTCGACGGACTGAAGGCCGAGCACTCGTGGAAGCGAAGCCGCGAGAAGGTCGGCGAGAAGGCGGCTACCGAGGAGCAGATCGCGGCGGCGCCGCCGGTCCTGCACCCGATCATCCGCACCCATCCGGTCACCGGGCGTAAGGGCATCTACGTGGGCAGCCACGCGAGCCATGTTCCCACGATGGACTACGAAGCGGGCGTGAAACTGCTCAAAGATCTCGAGCGACATGCCACTCAGTCCCAGTACGTCTACCGGCATCGGTGGCAAATCGACGACGTCATCATGTGGGACAACCGGGGAACGATGCACTGCGTGACCCCGTACGACGCCGCCAAGGAGCGTCGCGCCATTCACCGAGTGGTGGTCAAGGGCGACCGGCCTCACTGATGGCCGACACCCCCCGCATCGGATTTATCGGCCTCGGCGCCATGGGCCGGCCAATGGCGATCAACCTCGTTGACGCGGGGTTAGACCTCGTGGTGTGCGACACCGACGAGGCGCGGGCCGGCGTCGTGGTACAACGCGGCGCAACGGTCGCCGCGACGCCCAAGGCGACCGCGGACGAGGCCGACATCATCTTGGCCTGCCTGCCCAACCTCGCGACCGCACAGACGGTTGCGCTCGGCGACGATGGCATCGTCGCTGGCACCCGAGCGCGCGCGTTCGTCAACGCCGGCACCACCGGCAGCCCGTATTCGCGCGAGGTGGCGGCGAGGCTCGCCGAACAAGGCAAGGTCTTCCTCGATGCGCCGATCTCAGGTGGCCCTCCTGGGGCCGAGGCCGGCACACTCGGCATTATGTGCTCGGGCGATCGGGCGACCTTCGATGCCCTCGCGCCGGCATTCGATGTAATGGCGGGAAAGGTGGTCTACCTGAACGACCAGCCGGGCGCCGCCCAGACAATGAAGCTCGTCAACAACATCATCTCCTTTGGCAACCTGTCCGTGGCGCTCGAGGCGATGACGCTCGGTGCCAAGGCGGGTCTGGATCCAGAACAGATGCTGGAGGTAATCAACGCCTCCTCCGGCCGCAACTCTGCCACCGAGACGAAGATCCCCAACCACGTGCTGCCGCGGAGCTTCGACTACGGCGGCGCGATGTACATCATCGAGAAGGACCTCGAACTATGGCGCCGTGAGGCGGAGGCATACGAGTCACCGATGTGGCTCGGCACCAACATCCGCACCCTGTTCATGCAATGCATAGCCGAAGTAGGCCGAGACGCCGACATGACCGCGCTTGCGCAGACGTTAGAGCGCATGGCCGGGGTGGAGATCCCGAAGACTCGCTAGCACGACCTCAGCACGAGGGGCGCGTCGGTTGTGTGTAACTTGTGCCCCGCGAATACTTTGAGATGGAAACTCAGCTGTCCGTAGACAACGCAGCGCCCCGGTGATTGGCCTATCTTTTTTGGTCGAATATACCTGGGGTGTTGCAGTCAACTTCCACCGTCGAGACCGAGGCGGATTCGGTGTTCGTCAACGACGGCTCGGGTGGCGGCGCCATGAATGGCCATCGCGCCCTAGTGGGTTCGCAAGTCGCTGAAAGCGATCGGTTTCTCGGAAATTGAGCGAATCTACCGATGCAAATGAGGGGTGCGCTCGACTTTCTACCAACCCGCACACGGACAGTGCCTCGGCGGCCTCAACAACACCCGCTAACCCATCGAGATCGCCGGGAGCGTGAACGTACACAGAACCGTCTTCCTGGGTGATTTCGCTTGATTCACGATTGCGAACGTTACCCCCAAGTTCTCTGGCGAATCTGTACAGAGCGTTGTCGTCTATGTCATCTCAGATAAAGCCGCCGAGCGATCATGCCAGCGGTATGTCCTCGGCATATGAATCAATCGACGACTTTAGCGCGTAAAGAAGGGTCGGCCCTTCATAGGCGACGTCGTCTCTATCCGTTAACACTGGCGTGTTGAACCAACCTTCAAGACGGCGGTATCAGGTCATGAACCGCGCCCGATTCATCGCCGGGCGCTATCAGGGTCACCCGTCTTCGCCAAAGCTTAAGGCGCTAAGGGCGGGCGTGCTGCACAACGAAATTATCCGCCTAATCTGGTAGCGCTATATCAATGACCGCTAAGACCAGAGGTGTAGATCCCCGTTCGGTTTGCGACCAATGAAGGTTGCCATTGCGATGCGGTCCTTGCCATTTGGGTTCTCAACTGGAAACACCTCATGCGGGTTTCGCGAATTAAAGAGAACCACATCGCCTTCCTGCGGCCGGAATGTAAAGGTCTGTGCACCATCCACGGAATGACGCGGCAACGGATAGTTCTCGGCGATATCGTCGTCGTGGTTGCGCTGCCACGCCCAAGGGCTGTTGTGCAATTTGGTATTGCCACCTCTCCCGTCAGGCACCTCCGCATAGAAATTCCAAGCTAACTGGGCCGTGCAATCTGCAACTGTCAGCTGTGGCGCTTGGTAAGCTGCAAAGTCGGCATGCAACGCTAAACCGTCGTTCGAGCTCCGAATGATGGTTGCCGAGTAGGGCCTCCCGCCAAGGTCCCGGGCGACACCTACATCAGTAGGGACACACCCCCTTAGTAACGCCATCAAACGTTCTAGCGGATTAAATGCGTTCGCGAAAACCGGGGCCACCTCGGCCGAAGCCACTTCGGCTGCATCGAGATAATCCGAAATTGGTCGGTATTTGAATTCGAACTGCGTTAGTCCGACGTAGGAAATTTTCTGTGCCTGAAACGAAGGGGCAGAATATCCCGTCGCGCCTTTCACTACATGCAACTCGCAGCGGCGAAGGCCTGCGGAAAAGTTGCGGCATTCTAATGCACTAGCAAAATCCGGAATTCGAATTGCTGGAATGCGATTCGAAAAAAGGTCATCCAAGCTTGTGGCCGTGAGCGGCTGCGCCTCGTCAGATTTCCAGGTACCCATGACAAAACCTCGCTCAAAGGAACTGCCACTCATCCTGTCCGTTTCCACAAATTCAAGCAAACGGTGGCGACAGATAAGGCGGAGTCAGTACTTGAATCATCCTATCCGGGCAGCCCGGTTAATGCGCGTCGAGCAGCGGGCCGAAACGCAGCGACTATCTCGTCGGTGGTTGAAGAACGATCCGAAGCCGCTCGGCCGACAGGTGACATTTCGCTCGAACCCCATCGACCGGGCTTCGCTGACCACCGTGCAACGGTGACGCTCGACGACTGCCCCCGGTGCCAAACGCACCGCTGGGAACGACTGTTTCCGCGAGCGCGTCACAAATGTCGCTATACGACGTTGCTCACCTCGAGCGCGCCGACTCCTCGGCGGCACAGGGCGCTACGGAGAGCGGCCGCGAGGCTGGGAACGAGTGTCTAAATATAGGGCGAGGCTAGCCCATAGGCACGTTGAGGCGCGGCGTTTAAATCGGCAGAGGGAGCACTCAATTCGGACACATGAGATTCGACGAGCGATGAGTTCGCGCAGGCAATTAGCAACTTGCTGGTTCGGGCAGTAACAGACCGCCAGATCGAAAACGTTCGTCCCCATGTAGCCGACAGCCGCTCAGGGACCGACAAGAGGCGTAGCACTTGAACCGCACGCTCGCTGCAGTGCGCTGGTTCGCCGGCATTCGTCGACGTAGACCTACAGGGTTGACTCAGCGAGCCGATCGGCGCGTCGCTGGCGGCCGGCATCGTTGGGAACGCCCAAGATGGCCGGAAAGCGTATTACTCCCTACGTGAGCACTCCCACCCAGGTAGGATGGTTACGCACGGGATATGCCAAACCCAATGGGTGCACACCCGAGTGCGCGTCTCGGCCAGAAGTTGTTTCTGGATGGAAGGGTGCCTCGACCATTACGAAAGCCCTGCGGAACCTTATGCAATGACGAGTAGCACATCGCGTTACACGCAGATCCAGGCAAGGCTCGCCGAAGGTGGGCGAGTGGTGCTCGACGGTGGGACCGGTACGGAACTGGAGCGCCGTGGCGTGTCAATGGATTCGCAAACTTGGTGTGGAACGGCCGCTTTGGACAACATCGAAGTGCTTGAGGCAATTCACCGCGACTACGTGACCGCGCAGGCCGACGTCATTACTGCGAATACATACGCGTCCTCCCGGCTCATGCTGGGCTTAGCGGGACTTGGGAATCAATTCGAGACGGTTAACAAAGCCGCCGTTAGGGCCGCATTGCGCGCCCGCAACCATGCCGGTCGTAACGATGTGCTCGTCGCCGGCTCTTTGTCTCATCGGATCGCAATTGCCGAGGGCACTGCCAGACCCGACGCCAATAGAGCGCCAACGCCGGCGGCATTGGAGGCATCGTTAACTGAGCTTGCCGAACTGTTGCGCGACACCGGATGCGATCTATTGATTCTGGAGATGATGTACGACCCCGATTTCATGGCGCCCGCGTTCGCGGCCGCGGCAAGCGTCGGTCTCCCGGTATGGGCAGGGTTCTCGGTGCGGCGGGGAGCGCAAGGGCAAGTGCTCAGTTTTTCGCCCGACGCAGACGTACCATTCGCCGAGATCGTGGATGTTCTCAAATCCTATCGCGTTGAAGCCGCCGGGATAATGCACACGTCGGCAGACCTCGTGAGCGACGCACTGGACATCCTCCGGCGCACATTTTCGGGCCCTTTGCTTGCCTACCCAGATTCGGGCTACTTCAAATCGCCGAACTGGCAATTCGAGGAAGCCATGACGCCCGATACGCTATACGAATTCGCCGTCAATTGGGTTGCCGAAGGAGTTCAGATCATTGGCGGCTGCTGCGGCCTATCCCCACCACATATCGAAGCGCTTGCGCGGCTAAAGACACAAAGCGAATAAACTCCCGCTTAGAGACCGGCGAGAGCGGTGGCACCCCGGCTTCCCCGAGCAGTCCCCCGTGAAATTACAGCGCGCTGGTCGAGCAGCCGAGAAGAGTCGCTCGCTCACAGGAGCACAAGCGCCGGGACGTGCTCCGATTCAATCACGGGGAAGTGCATTCGCCGATTGGCGATAGTCCGTCGCCGGCAGGTTTGCTCAATTGTAAAGCGAGTTGCCGCGCTCCGGTGTGCCGGACCCTTCTCGCCACTCACCTACATGAATGGCTGAACACCTTCCGTGCGATGACAGCTTCGAAGCTCGGGCGAATGGAACAAAGGCTTCACCATCCTCAGCACGGAGGCCCCATACCGCACTGCGCTTCTCGCGGTGTAGCCTCGGGATCCCCCCCGGTCTCGAAAGAAAAACGAACCTTGATGTGGATTAGCCCGTTCTGGTTGTTACGTTACTCGCCACGAGGTGTTCGCAAGTGATGATACTCATACGCCTTCCCCTCTCGGATCTTGGCCGCTCCCATCACCTCATTGCGCTCCCCAGTGACCGTGATTATGTGATACCCCACTAGCGTATCTTCGCTATCGTACACAGTGGTCAGGTATGACCCGTCGCTCATCGACGTCTTTACACATAACTCCAGCAAACCCCCCTTGTCTAACGATGTGGTTTGGCCACTAGAAGTCATCGGCAAGAAAAGGCGCGAGTGTATCCGGGTCATTGTTATTTACCGCGGACATCCATTCCGAAATAAATGTTTCCCAAGTCAACATCGGCAGCTTCTTCGTTTAGCTGAGGGCCGTTATCGCATTGCACTGAAGGCCTAACTCTCATAACGCTCATATCACAGTTACATTCGGCTCGAACCTTTGCTGTGGGAGCGCTTCAAGGGGCAAGAGTTAGCTAGGCTCACCTTCAAACGGACCTTATACCGAGCCAGGACGTATGCTATGTCGTTACCTGTGAGGAGAAGTACGTTGTAGGTGACATGAAGCGCAAATTCCGTTTGGCTCGCTACCATGCGTTCGCTCTTCACTGGCAATCCGTTACATGCTATGAACCTTCAAGGAAAGTGATGTCCGGCTGGGAAGTGATGACGCCGCTGTTTTGAATTTTCATACGCTCAGGCGAGTTGATGAACGTTGTAAAAATCTTCTTAGACGGGGCAGTATCAATGACGTAAGCAGCCCCGGGATCATCGATGATTTCGACAAAATTTGAAGTGTATTCCTGCTGCGACACGCTGCGGCTCAACTGCACCAAACATCCGCTTCCACTCATCGAAGTCGGTGACCTGGACGGCAATCATTATGGTAATGCTCACGATTTCAGCTCTCGCTTGACGTCTTCAACGACTATCGCTAGAGCGAACGGACGGCGAAGGCTGTCCGTAACTGCAGAGTTTCCGCTTACAGGACTCTTATTCCCCAGGCGCGCTGTACTTAACCTCTTTGCTTTTAACGAAGGCGTCCGTAAATACGCTCTGATCAACCACGGGAAAGGTGTTTGTATTAGAAATCATGCCTTTGCCGATAGCGTTCCAAAGAAGCGCCAAAAAATCAGAATGCGAACCCGTTTTTGCAATTAACAGTGCATCGTGATCCCCGTGAATATAACCGAAGAAGAGTAGCTCTCCGCCAATACTCTCGGTTGCTGCTTTGACGGCTGCTTGCCGATCAGAATCAGGATTTTCCGCGAGATTTGTCCAATATGCAGTAGTCAGATCCAAAAAAGCGCCGAACGTAACCATCACACCCTCCTTGGTAGCGAATTGTGCAAGCAGCATAACATCGAAGGTAACGAAACTTAATAAAATGCTTCATCGAACAGAAGTTGCGCCCAGACTTGCTCCGCCTTCATATGGAATTTTTAGACTTCATTCAACAAAAGCAAACCCCGATCTTCAAAGGATATGACCCCAGAGCAGATTGCCCAGGGGCAGCGGCTGTCCCGGGAGTGGGTGGAGAAAAATCCGACGCTGTCAGGCCAGATCACTGCCCAACTTGGCGGAACCGAAATGCGCTCGGCGGCTACTACCGTAGCAATCATTGCCGGGCCAGAGTCCTAAGGATTTCCTCCGCATTATCGCTACGGTAACCTCGTGGTCGTAGCGAGGCGCCGAGCGGTTGTCTCAACCCGTGAGACCCAACCCCGTAGACCACCACCGGAGCACTTGCTGATGCCAACCTGCAGGACCGCGACTGACCTCATTGCTTCGGCAACGCTGCTCTCGAGCGTGCTTGCCGAAGAGGCAGTCCGGCGCGACGCCGAACGGATTGTTCCACACGCAGAAATGAAGGCGCTGCGGGCGCACGGCATTCAAACCGCGCGGATACCGGCCGCGTACGGCGGGCCGCAGACGCACGCGCGCGACTATGCCCGGATAATGATGGACCTCGCCGCCGGCGATCCTAACGTCGCACAGATGCTGCAGCCGCACTTCGTGCTCACAGACTGGCTGCGCGTCGACGGCACTCACGCCCAGCGAGTCCGCTATTACCAGGCGGTGCTGTCTGGGCACCTGATCACCAACGCCTTCGCCGAACGGGGAACCAAAACCCCCGGGGATTTTGCGACCACCTTGCTACGCGACGGAAAGAACCTGCGCCTCAATGGCACCAAGTTCTACTGCACTGGCAGCTTGATCGCCGATCAGTTCTACGTCTTGGCAGTCGACGAAGCCCAAACTCTGGCTCTGGCTATCATCCCAGTCGATCGGGCCGGTGTCAGCGTCATTGATGACTGGGACGGGATGGGCCAACGGACAACGGGCAGCGGGACCGTCAGGCTAGAAGAGGTTCAACTCGACGAGGATGAGGTCATTCGTCTGCCCGACTATCGTACTCGCCGGACGTTCGTCGGAGCCGCGGCACAGTTAGGGCATGCGGCGATTGACGCTGGCATCGCCCGTGCGGCCCTCAATGATGCTATCTGGTATGCACGGGACAAGGCTCGTCCGGTAATCGAGGCAGGGGTCGACACGGCAGCCCAGGATCCTTATGTGATCCATTCGATCGGAGAGATGTCGGTCCTCAGCCATGCCGCCGAAGCAATGGTGCTCAGAGCCGGGGATGCGGTGGAAGCTGGCGTTGAAGCGTTCGAGACGGCCTCAACTTCACTCGACGAAGTGTTAAGCGACGCAACCATTGCCGTGGCCGAAGCCAAGTCCATGGCCACCCAGGCAAGCCTGCGCGTCAGCGAAATGCTCTATACCGTGAGCGGCGCTTCGGCAACGTTGAGCAAATACGGTTTCGACCGCCATTGGCGTAACGCCCGAGCCCACACCACGCACGACCCAGTCTCCTACAAGCACAAGGTCATCGGTGATTACTTGCTGGGCAACGCCGCCCCGCCACTTTCTACTAAGTTTTAAAGGCTCACGGTTCGGGCCCTACCAAGCCCAGTCACGGGTTCGGGGGTGCCGCCACAGGCCCCTGTCCTCCAACTCCGGTAATAGCAGCGTTCCGAGCCGCCGTATCTCCTCGGGTGACCACACCGGCAGCGTCACGGCGATGCCGTCGCAACCGAAGGTAGAGACCAATTCACCGATCTCATCGGCCACTTGCCGGGCATCTCCATGCAGGCGCCTGGCGCCCGATACCGAGCCAATTTTGCGCATCTCCAGGTCCCCCATCTGAGTGTAGATGTCGTCATAGGTCGATATGCTGCCGCGCACGGAATTCAGGTATTCGGCAACCATAGGTAAATCGACGACTTCCTCCACCCACTGCGAGAACTCCGATGCCTCCGCCGCCGTCTCGCGCACCACGACACTGGCGTGCATCTGCATCTTTACGCTTCCGGCCGGACGGCCAAATTCGGCAGCGGCATCGCGGATGGCGCCAATGCGTTTTCGGCAGTCTTCCAACGGGGTGCGGCCGGGCATGAAGACCATGTCGGCGTAACGGCCGGAAAAACGCACGCCTGCGCTCGATGCACCCGCCCCAACGAGAAACGGTCGGGGCTGCTGGACGGTGAGTGGCCCAATCATCTCGCCCTGGATAGAGAAGTGCTCACCTTCGAAATCGACTCGACCAGTGGACCAGGCCTGGGTCAGGATATCGATAGTCTCCATAGCCCGGTCGTAACGGCTGTCATGATCTAGCTCGTTAGGTGGCGCACCCTTGAGCGTGGACGCAAAGCCGTCTCCGGAAACGACATTCATGCCCCAGCGCCCACCGCTGAGACTGTCCAGCGCCGATCCGATGCGGGCTATCTGTAGAGGATGAAACCACGAGGTATGGATGGTTGTGATGAAGCGAATGTTCTCGGCCGCGGAAAATAGCGACGCCGCCAGGACAGGTGCCACCAGCATGGGATTCATGACTTCCGCCGCTGCGGTTTCGGGTCCGAAAGGGGCCCAGGAGTCCATCATGAAGAGGTAGTCGAAGCCAACCTCTTCGGCGGCCTGCGTCATGGCGACATGGTTTCGAAGATCCCCCATCTCGCCGTTCAATGCCGACACGGCGCCAGACAGCGCGTGTACGCTCCGTGCATTGGGGTAAAAGTAGCCGAGTCGGATGCTCACGTGACCTGCCTGCCTTAGCTGGTCGAGATGTAGAGTTAGTCTAAGCGGCGCTTTCGACGAGCGCCAAGCGTGCGGTCTCCGGCGCTGGGGGTCGATGACCCAAAGGTACCGTGTGCCCGCACCGTGTTGTTACGTCGACGTCAGGTCTCGATGACGACTCGAACTTAGTGCAGAGTTAAAACAGCGCGCCATTGAGCAGCTCATCGCGCCGCACGCCAACGAACGACTCGCAATAGCCGTTGCCCTACGGACTTCCCGATACGATGCAAATGGCCTCGGCGCCAACGGGTTTGAGCTCGCGCCAAAGCGGTCGCTGTACCCGGTTGCTCACCTCGCGCCAGCCACTCCGGGGGCCTGGGCAACACGGCACGCCACCCGGGTGCGCGAGGGGCTTGACCGAGTTTCTGGAACGACAGGCACGAGGCTAGGCCGTCGCCGCGTTGGTGCGGGCGGCTCTCGAGCGGCTAATCTCATTGGTTTGCAAAAGGCTCTTGTCCCGCGTGTCCCTCGTCGCACTTGCGTGGCTTGAAAAACAGGGGGCATAGTCCGGCGTTTGTAGCGGCACACACTCAGGAGCCGAAGTGGCTTTGGATGCGACATCGAAGACGGAAGAAGTGGAAGTGCCGCGGGGGCTCATTCTGCTCACAGTCTCAGTTTGCACCACGCTCTATGCGCTTACTCTAACCATCGTCAACGTAGTATTGCCGCAGCTCCAAGGCGCTCTATCGACAACTCCAGAGCAGATTTCCTGGGTCGTCACCCTCAACGTCATTGCAACCGCTGTTGCGACGCCTGCTACCGGGTGGCTGGTCTCTAGATGGGGCGAGCGCAAAGTCATGCTCTGGGCCGTACTCGGTTTCTCGCTGGCGTCACTTGCTTGCGCGACGGCGGATTCTCTCATCCCATTGCTGATCTATCGTGTTGCACAAGGGGCGTTCGGCGCACCCTTGATGCCCGTTTCCCAAGCGCTAATCGTTGCGACCTATCCGCCCGAAGAGCGTGCGTTTGCCCAAGGCGTATTCGGGATGGCCGTCGTTGTTGGTCCCGCTGTCGCGCCCGCGCTTGGCGGTTACATAGCCGAGGAATACAACTGGCGTTGGGTATTCTTACTCGTGCTCCCCATGTGCGCCATCGCCTTTGTGGGGGTGCTCCTATTCATACGAGGTCGCGTCCAGCGCCACACTGCCCGCCTCGATTGGACGGGATTCATTGCCATTTCGCTCGTCATTACAGCAGCACAGCTCATGATGGACCGAGGGGAGCGTCTAGACTGGTTCGAGTCCTACGAGATATGGGCCTACGTGTCTTTGATGGCAGCGGCGGGTTGGGTGTTCACCTTGCATACTGCCACGCACGCTAGTCCGTTCATCAACCCTCAGCTGTTCAAAGATCGCAATTTCGTGATCGGGCTATTGCTGGTGTTCAACTATGGCATGCTCAACATCACCCCGACGGTACTTATGCCCTCAATGCTACAGAACCTGATGGGCTATCCCGATTCAATGATCGGCATGTTGCTAGGCGCCCGCGGTCTGGGTATGGCGCTGGGATTCCTGGTGGTCGGATTTATGGGAAAAATCGACCCCCGTATTGGAATGATCATGGGGATCTCCGCCATCGGTCTATCCGGTTACAACATGGCCTTATTCAATCTTGATGTCGAACCGTGGACGGTCGCACTGAACGGGATCCTTCAGGGAATAGGGTCGGGCTTGTTGTGGGTGCCCTTGTCGATCGTTGCTTTTGCAACGCTGCCGATAAAGCTGTTGTCCGACGCGTCATCGCTGTTCCACTTATTGCGTAGTTTCGGCAGCAGTATCTTCATTTCTATTAGCGTATTCGCGGTCGTTCGCACTGGAAGGATCAGTTACTCGGAGCTCACCGAACACATTACTCCGTATGGGGAAGCAGCGAGACTGCCCCAGGTCTCGGGGCTTTGGTCATTCGATACAGTGCCCGGTCTCTCGGTGTTGGGTTCAGAAATCAGCCGCCAAGCAACGATGATTGGCTACACGAACTCCTTCATCTTGTATGCACTGGCGGCATTCGCGGTCATACCGTTGATGTTGATGGTCAAGATCAAGAGCCCGACTGCTTCGTAGAACGCTGCTGCCATCGTCGAACCCACGCGCACAAGCCCGTCTCCACTTTGTGCTAGATCGTGATGCTAGCTTGCACCCGAACTGATTCGGGGCCGCAGGCGCATCCGGACCGCCCAGCCCTCTGATGGTCATTCCCAAGCTCGAAGCGCTCATGAGTGCTCGACAAGGGCAAGGCATGATGCGCACAGAACCGACCCGCCATGCACCAAAGAGCCGAAGTATGCGCGGGCGGTGAAGTGCTCAGCCGCAGCCTCATCGTAGGCCAATAGCCACGGAATCACCGGACGATCGATAGGTATGCGTCCTCCGCCGATAGCGGCGCGGTGGTGAATATGCGGGTCAATTACGTTCACCGAGCCAGCATAGGTACCACCAACGGTAACGACTTGAACTTTGAGTTTTTTATCGTGTGCCGCGCGATCGCTGCCCCGATTGTCGGTGGGCAAACCGCCGCGCAGGGGCCGGTCATTCCCGTCTCGACCTTACCCAGCAACCAGGTGAACTTGTCACAGATCGGCACTGAATACGTGTACGTCTGGGACTTGCTCGAGCAGGGGCCGACAGCCGGCACCACGTTCGCCCCAACATTACTCGACGCTGCACGCACCGGTATCCTCTGACCAAAACCAGCCGCGACCATGGCGCCGCGACACCCATGCAGCGCGGTGCCGATGAGCGATGGCGACGGTGCTCGCCCACCAGTCGCAAACACGATCGCGTTCGCCCGTCCGGATAGACGGCCGCGCCAGTCGCCGCATGATAGAGTCGGTGCATCGCTTTCAGCACCAGGTTTACCCGCAATGACGATTAGCATCGACCCAGTGCGTTCCGACTTCGTCGCCCGCGTCGAAGGCATCGACCTCAAACACGCTCTCGATGCCGCAAGCTTCGCCGTAGTGAGGCAGGCTCTCGACGAGCATTCGATCCTCATTTTTTCCGACCAACCGATGAACGACCAGGAGCAGAAGCGCTTTTCGGACTGGTGGGGTCCAATGGAGCCCACCAAGGGCGTCAATCCGGCGAGCGGCACCCCCTTTGCCCGTCAGTCGAATCTGGACATCGATACCGGCGAGGTCATTGCACCCGACGACCGGCGCATGGATTACCAGAAAGGCAATTACCAGTGGCACGCGGACAGCACGTTCAAACCCACGCCGTCGCTGTGCTCCATCCTCACCGCGCGCATCGTGCCCCCCATCGGGGGCAACACGGAGTTCGTTTCCACCCGCCGCCTCTACGAGGGGCTGGACGAAGACCTGCGCGAGCGGTGCGAAGGCCTTATCGTAGAGCACAATATTGCTTTCTCGCGTGCCCGGGTCGGTTTCAAATTCACCCCTGAGGAGGAGGCTTTACACCCGTCTTCGTGGCACCCGTTGGTGCAGACCAACCCCGTCACCGGGCGCCACTCGCTGTTGATTGGAGCGCACGCCGCGCGCATCTTGGGCTGGTCAGACCACGAGGCAGCCGAGTTTCTCGACGAACTGCTCGAGCGGGCTACCCGACCCGAAGCGGTGTACTCTCACGCCTGGCGACAGGGCGACATCATCATCTGGGATAATCGCTCAGCGTTACATCGCGCCACCGCTTACGACGGCGTCAATCACCGACGTCTTATGCAACGCACCACCATCGGCAACCCAGATATCCTGAATACGGCCGCTTACGCGCGGGTGCGCGCGCAGCGTCAGGGTGCTTGAGCACTGGTGGACAAAGAGATGAGCCCCAACACCTATTGAGGCAGTCCGGCAGCATCGCCGACTCGGCTTTACAAACCCACCGCCCAAGGCTGACTTTCAGCGCCTGTCCCCGGTGCCAGGTGCGCTGCCGGACACGAATATTTCCGCAGACGCAGCTTCGCGCGCGAAAACCGAAGGGCTTAGGGTTCGATGCCAATTGGTATCGAACCTTTTAACAAATCCCGTTTTAGGCACGTCTCACGCAGCGCAAGTTCCCTTCTCTGCGCTCGGCCAGTAAAGTCAGACTCTTCACTCCCGAGGCGTAAGCCATGCTCCGCATCGCATCGATTCTCATTTTGAGTTTGGGGTTAGCCGTGCCTACACAGGCCGGGTTTGAGGAGGGGCTTGCCGCCTTCCAACACGGCGACTACGCGGGCGCATTGCGGGAATGGCGGCCGCTGGCCGAGCAGGGGGATGTGAAAGCGCAGCTCTTCCTCGGGTCGATGTACGTCAACGGGAGGGGCGTACCCGAAGACGATTCCGAGGCGGCGAAGTGGTATCGGCTCGCCGCCCAGCAGGGGGTTGCGAGAGCGCAGATCTTCCTAGGGTCCATGTACGCCAACGGCAGGGGTGTCGCCCAGGACGATAACGAGGCCGTGAAGTGGTACCGGCTTGCCGCCGAACAAGGCGTTGCGAGAGCGCAGCTCTTCCTGGGGTCCATGTACGACCAGGGCCGTGGCGTCCCCCAGAACAATACCGAGGCGGTGAAGTGGGTTCGGCTTGCTGCCGAGCAGGGGGAAGCGGCAGCGCAGTTCGGCATGGGAGCGATGTACCTCAGCGGCAGAGGCGTACCCGAGGACATCGTGTATGCCTATGCTTGGTTTAACCTTGCTGCCGCGCGTGGGGAGAAGGGGGCCGCCAAGCTTCAAGACGGGATGCGCCAGCACATGACCCCCGAGCAGATTGCTGAGGCGCAGCGGCTATCCCAGGGTTGGGTGGAAAAGAATCCAAAGCTGGTCGGCCAATAAGTGACATCCGCACGAACTCAACCTCTGATCGCTTCGCGAGCTTTTCGTAGCGGTTAGCCGAAGACCTCGACCGGCCGACACCGGCGTGGGCTTCGGTTTTGCGTTTCCCAACAGTCACGTCGCACCTGTGGGACGTAACCCGCGTCGACCCGAGCGACACCAGTTTAAGTCCCATGCTCTACGCCCCGTAGCCGCCTGTGCGCTCGCGGCCCAGCTCGAGCGATACGATACGATTCAAGCTCGTAGTCACCGGTCTGCCGGGCGTGGGCTCGCGTCACTTCGGCCTTTACGCGTTGCGCGTTGGCACGAAGCGCCTCGGGCCGATGTCCGGTGGTGCCCGGATGAGTCTCGAGCGCTAGCTCAATGTCCCTGGACGGACCCGCGGCGCAACGCTGACTTTCGACTACTGCCCCGGTGCCAAGCCCCGCCGGGCGCGATCATTGTCGAACGTCGATGAACGGACTGTTTTCACCCGACACGTCTTCCCCGCGTGCCAACCAGATGGGCTTAGTGGCCCAATCCACCGGATAACCACCGTATGGCACCTCGAGATTTCGTCTGAACACCGATGTGCAGGGCATGTATCGAACCGTGAAGCCTGCCCGCCGCCGGCTCGAACGGTTGGGCGCCGAACCGTGCACCAAATAGACATCGTGTAGTGACAATTGTCCGGGCTCCAACTCGATGTAGTGCGTCTTGACGGTCCCTAGCCGCTTATCCTCAACGGCTTGGTTCAAAACCAGATCGTCGCGATCGTCTTGGCGGTGGGCGTAGTGCACTTTGTCTCGATGCGATCGGGACACTACTTCCATGCAACCGTTCTCACGGGTTGATGCGTCGATGGCCAACCATAATGTGCACGTAGCGAGTGGTCGAATCGGCCAGTACTGACCGTCTTGGTGCATGGGCACTTCCATGCCGTCATCACCCGGCTTACAGAACACCTGTCCACCCCACATGATGACGTCATCACCCAACACGCAAGACACCAACTCCACCAGCTCCTCATCTAGGGCCACGTCGAGGAAAGTCTGGTGGCCGACCGTGTCGCCCGGCCCCGACTTCGGCGTCATGATGGCTGCCAGTTGCTCCGGACGAACGTCAGGGTTCGCCACCAACACGTCTTCCAGTGCATCGCGCAAGCGCGCTAACAACGCATCCGGCACCCGGTAACTCGGCACGACATAGCCGTGCGCGTGGTAATGACGAAGTTCGGCCTCTGTTAACCTTGCCATAGTGGTGGACTCATGCGTTGGCGCCGCAGCCATGGTTACAGGCGACTACCGAATAGACAACGGGTCAGGCCTATCCGAAGACAGCCGTCATCGGTAGCACCGACACCACCCCTAAAGAAAAACCCGCACTAGGCGCGGGTTTCCTATCTGGCGGTTTTGCTTTGAGCGCATTGGTATCGGAACAGATTTCTGCTTCGTTAGCCGAGCGCACCCCATGTCCGCCCGCCCTGCTATAGCTAAAGCCACCTGGGCGGAAAGGCTCAAACCCTCAGACAGATTATCAAAGACCGAATTTTTTTCTTTTAAAATTAGATAGTTATCCACCATTTAGAAACTACAATCTGCCTTCGCCTGTACCTGTAATCGGAACGGCCGCACCTGGCCGCTATTCGCCGGCGGCGTTTGAACGCGCTCGCGTAAAACGACTGCGCTCACAGGCCGTATGGTCGAACATTTTCTATCCGAACCTACCAGCGAAAATTTCCAGACCGGGATCTTGCAGGTGAATGCCGGTATCGGTAACCGATGGTTCCGCCCAGCCTCGGCCACCTCGATGTGCTTCGTGCACAAGGGGATCAGGTTTGTCGGCGGGGCCAGTCCAACGAAGGGGAACCCTTTCGTGTGCCTTCGTCTTGCATCGGAAAGGTGGATCGCTGCCTTACGTTACACCGTAGGCTAGTGGCCCCCGAAGAGGAGTGAGGCATGTACGCATGCGTAACGAAAGTCCCAATAGATCGAGCGAAGATAGCGGACAGGTTCGTTTGCGTGGATGGCAACAAGGCGCAGCTCGCCCATGCGCACGGCATCTTGAGCCAACACGGCGCTTCGAATGACGGCGGCGCAGGTATTGTGGTCGCAATCTACGAAGGTAAAGCCGCAGATGAGGCGGTGCAGCCACAGGTGTAGGCCATCTGGGATAATTTGGCTGTTTTGATTGTCGGTGCTCCAGGGATCCAGCGCTTTAGCAACGTGGGAAAATGCGCTGAATGGCGTAACCCCGATCTCGTGCAAAAAGCCAACTCATCTACGGTGAACCCCGCTCTATGTGCGCGAGGGCGTCCTTTACCGGACAATATCGAAAGGCGCCACAGGGGAGTCAAAGGCGACCGACCGCACTGGCTAACAGAGAGAAAAAGCGATGAACGAAGCTGACTTTCGAACGGAAATCGAAGCACAGGGCTACACGTTGAATGAACGGACGTGGGAAGCCGGTGTCGTGAACGACACACACACGCATCCATTTTCGGCAAAGCTGTTATGCGTAGATGGCAGCATTGAACTCACTACGCCCGACGGCACGTTTACTTGTAGGTCAGGTGACAGAATCGACGTTGACGCGGGGGTCGAACACCGAGAAGTAGTAGGCCCACAGGGCGTGCGCCTACTTGTTGGAAGAAAAGAGGCGTAAAGAAGAGGACCGCGAAGTTGATGCCGCACTTGGGCTCGGGGACACTCAGCTCACCTGCAAAATGACCTTTATGACAGGCGGTTCCTCTCCCCTTTGTTCGCGAAGACGCAAGCCCACGCAATGGGCTGGTTGCACATTACACGCTCTGCTTGTGGCGGCTGCCTGGCGCTGGCGGATCATTGGGCGGACCGGCGAAGCACTGAGCCTGATTCATCCAAGCCGTCGCCGCTTTGCCGGTGACAGATAAATTGACATCGGCAATATTGCGAGTCTGCGTCACTACTTGACAGAAGTCCGTGGCCGAACCGGCCACAACCTCATCGGCTGGCGCCGTTTCGGGGTTCCATTCCCACACTGTGCCCGACGGTGCCGTGAGGCGTATCAACGGCGGCGGTCCCGGCGGCTCTTCACTGCGATTGGCGAAAGTCCAGCCGTACGTTATCGCACCCAGATGGGCGATTGCCCGAATACGGTCGCTGTCCACGCGGTCGTGCCCCAGCACATCGTAGAGCGCTTGCGAGTGCGACCAGGTCTCCATCAGACGGGCCGTGATCGAGGAGCGTGCGCTCATGTCGGGCCCAGCCCATTGGACTCGTCGCTTCGGATCGGCCTCCGCATAGGCGGCCGCGGTTTTGGTGGCCGACGAGCGCCAAGCCTCCAACAACGCCTGGCCTTCGAGATTACCCGCCGCCTCGCGCTGGTTCGCAAGCTTCTCGGCAGTCGTCGCCGCGACGACCGCTTGGCGCTCCGCCCTGATACGGGCATAGCGTTCCGGATCGGTCAACGTCATATGGGCGCGGATGTCGCCCAAATAGAGATGTTGCAGGACGTCGTTGATTGTCCAGCCCTTGAACTGGGTCTCGCGGCCGTAATCGGCGTCATCGAGCACCTTGATCATTGCGTAGGTCGCTTCGCACTCGCTGGCGAAGTCGGCAGCTTCGGCGATCATATAAGTAGTCTCTCCCTTAACCGTCATTTCCCATGTCAGGCGACCTCTACGAGGGCATCGCCCTAAATCTGGGTGTTCAATCGTTCCGTCACCGCTACGGGCCACGCCGTGCATGGACACAAGGCGCTGCGCGGGCCATCACAACAATACCCTCGCCATTGCCATTCGCGCCCCCGGGCATGCTCATGCGAAACCGCCGCTCGATTGTTCGCATAGCGCTCCCGGAAATGAGGCTCCAACGCCAGGGCATCGCGCTTCGCGGCAACACAGCTACCCATTTTGTCCGCCGTACTCTCTGACGGCAACTCGCCCTGCCCTCTCAACAACTTTCGAAAGAACCGCCTTGCCGCTTTCGGGTCTTTTCGCCCCTGAGCCAGAATGTCCAGCACATCCCCGCCCTCCTCGACCGTTGGCCACAGGTGCCGCGCTCCGAGGTTGCTCACGTCGCGCTGACCACTCCCCGGGACGCTTCAATCGGCGGCGCGAGCCCTCGATTCAGGACGCATACGCTTGAGCCGGCAAGGAGCGGGCTGAGGCTGAAACGCGGCCCAGGGTCCCCACCTGCGTTTTTAACCCGTTTTT
>JACLAC010014300.1_pt1 | contig 93420 bp, 91 predicted proteins | sample 8027881 | NCBI WGS metagenome assembly JACLAC01 (sample SAMN15725517, study PRJNA655200) | protist metagenome | isolation source: fluorescence activated cell sorting (FACS) single amplified genomes of... | place: Spain: Blaines Bay Microbial Observatory, Mediterranean Sea | collected 2016-01-19
AGTCAAAGCCATCAAATCTTTGAAAACGATGGCATTAAAGCTTATCGTAACCATCAAATTCTAAATGAAAATGAAATATTAGATCCGGGTGAAGCATTTAATCTGGTTACTAAAATTTTAAAAATTAATGAATTTTACGAGTCTGCGGATAGGGTAGAAGTTATCCTTTTATCTAGAAATACGGCTGACACTGGCCTTAGAGTCTTTAATTCAATTGAAGCTCATAAACTGAATATTACTCGTGCTGTATTTTGTGGTGGAGAAAGCCCTTATAAATATGTTAAAGCATTTGGAGTAGATTTATTTTTATCTAGCAGTAAAGATGACGTTAAGATGGCTATCAAAAATAATGTTCCATCTGCAAGAATTATTCCCTCAAAAGCTAAGAAAAAAGTTAAAGGTGGCGATCTTCTCAAGATAGCTTTTGATGGTGATTCAGTTATTTTTTCTGATGAATCTGAAAAAGTATTTGAAGAAGAGGGCTTAAAAGCTTTCTTGGATAACGAAAGAAAGAAGAAATCAATGTTAAAGGCAGGGCCATTTAAATCATTTTTAGTTGAATTGAATAAGCTTCAGTCTGAGCTAGACTCAGAAGTTAGTCCAATTAGAACAGCCCTCGTAACTGCAAGATCAGCTCCGTCTCACAAGCGTGTTATTAAAACTCTAAGAAAATGGGGAGTTAGGATCGACGAGTCTCTTTTTTTAGGAGGCATGAACAAGTCAGAATTTTTGAAATCATTTGAAGCAGATATCTTCTTTGATGATCAGCAACAAAATATTAAAGAAGCATCTGCAAAAGTTACTTCAGCTCATGTACCATTCGGAATTAAAAATAGAAATTGACCATGGATATAGTTTGTTTTGACATGGAAGGAACGCTGACCCCAGAAATATGGGAGCAGGTTGCCCTTGATTCTAGCATCTCTGAGTTAAGCAAAACTACTAGAGAGATCCCCTCATACTCTGATCTCATGGATTACAGAATTGAAATAATGAAAAAGCATAATCTTAAGCTTGTTGACATAGTTGAAGCAACAAAGAAATTAGATTTGCTTGATGGAGCGCTAGATTTTCTAAATCAAGTTAGGCAAGAATTTCAAGTAGTAATTTTATCTGATACTTTTCATGAGATTGCATACCCATTAATGAAAAAGCTGGGTTATCCTCTTTTGCTTTGCCATACACTGGATGTTGATTCCAACGATAATATTCTTGGCTATAAGTTAAGAGATTTACAAGCTAAAAAACAAGCAATCTTAGGATTTCAATCTATGGGCTATAGATGTTTAGCTGTAGGAGATTCATTCAATGATTTGCAAATGTTTGAAGTTGCAGACCAAGGTTTTTTTATTAATGCACCAGAAACTATTTCTACTTCAATGCCTGAAATACCATGTTTTAATGATTATCCTAATCTTCTGAATGCCTTAAGAGGCTTTAATTAATATTTATGGATAAACAATTCTCGTTAAATAATTTTTCTAGACCAAAGCTTGAGATGCCTGGAGATGAAAAAAAACTTCTGCTTCATAGTTGTTGTGCACCATGCGCAGGAGAAATTATGGAAGCTGTAGCAGCATCAGATATTCAAACAACAGTTTATTTTTATAATCCGAACATTCATCCTCAAAAAGAATATGAGATTCGAAAAGATGAAAATAAGAGATTTTGTGACAAGCTTGGATTTAATTTTGTAGATGCAGATTACGATAAAGAAAAATGGTTTGAGAGGATAAAGGGCCTAGAGAATGAGCCTGAAAGAGGGAAAAGATGTACTCAATGTTTTGATATGAGGTTTGAGAGATCAGCTCTTTATGCACATGAAAATGGTTTTAAGGTTTATGGAACTACTCTTGGAATTTCACGTTGGAAAAATATGGATCAAATCAATAATTCGGGTAATAGGGCTGCCCAACGATATGAAGATATCCATTATTGGGATTTTAATTGGCGCAAAAAAGGTGGTTCCTCACGAATGATTGAAATCTCAAAAAGAGAAAAGTTTTATCAACAAGAATACTGTGGTTGTGTATACAGTTTGAGGGATACCAATAAATGGCGCCAAGAAAATAACAAAGATCGAATTATTAGAGGTATTAAATTCTATAATTAATTTGGGAAACATACCTTTGGCAAAGTACAATACGAACCAATGAATACTCCGGGGAAAAAATTCAGACAAGCTGTCGCTGATAACAGTCCTTTAATGGTTGTCGGTGCAGTGAATGCCTATTGTGCGAAAATGGCTGAGAAAGCTGGCCACAAAGCGCTTTATCTTTCTGGAGCAGGAGTCGCAAATGCATCTTTTGGATTGCCAGATTTAGCTATTACAACTTTAAATGATGTTTCTGAAGACTCTAGAAGAATAACTCAAGCTACAAGCCTTCCTCTTTTAATTGACATTGATACTGGTTTTGGGGGTGCATTCAGCATCAGCCGAACCATCAAGGAAATGATTGCTGCTGACGTTGCAGCAGTTCATATTGAAGATCAAGTTATTCAAAAAAGATGCGGCCATAGACCGAATAAAAATCTTGTTGATAAAATTGAAATGAGTGATCGTATTAAAGCGGCTGTCGATGGTCGCACCGACGAAAGTTTCTTTATTATGGCAAGGACAGATTCCTATGCAACTGAGGGAATGGAAGGTGCAATTGATCGATGTAAAGAATATATTGAAGCTGGAGCAGATGGGTTATTTTTAGAGGCTGTATCTAGTTTAGAAGATTACAAACAATTAAAAGATGCATTACAAGTTCCTGTTCTAGCAAATATTACTGAATTTGGGAAAACTCCTCTTTTTACTGCAGAGGAACTGGCATCAGTTGGAGTTGACATAATGCTATTTCCATTATCAGCTTTTAGGGCAATGAACAAAGCTGCAGAGTCTGTATATCAAGATATTGCAGCCAATGGATCACAGGCAAATTTAATTGAAAAGATGCAGACAAGAGATGAACTGTATGAGTATTTAAACTATCATTCATTTGAGCAAAAATTAGATGAATTATTTAAAAGGAAGGAGAACAAGTAAATGGTTAAGAAGTTAGAAGGTGCTGGGCTACGTGGTCAAGTTGCGGGTGAGACATCATTATGTACGGTTGGGCAAGAAGAAGGTCTCGCTTATAGAGGACATAAAATTGAGACATTAGCTGAAAAAGGAACATTTGAGGAAGTCGCTTACCTTCTTCTATACAATAAATTACCTAACACATCCGAATTATCAGATTACAAATCCTTATTAAAAAGTTTAAGAGATCTTCCTGATTCCCTAAAGAAGGTTCTCAGGGAAATACCTGCATCAGCTCATCCAATGGCAGTGATGGCAACAGGATGCTCAATGCTAGGAAACCTTGAGCCTGAGGAGTCAATGGATAGCCAAATGGATTCTATTAATCGAATGGTTGCAACGATGCCATCGATTGTTACTTACTGGTATAAATTTTCTCATGATGGCGAAGATATTAGTCTTATAAACGAAGAAGAAACTATGGCGGGTCATTTTTTGCATATTCTACATGGTAAAACTCCATCAGATCTTCATAGACGAGTAATGGATGCTTCATTGGTCTTGTATGCAGAGCATGAATTTAATGCTTCTACATTTACTGCCAGGGTTTGTGCTTCGACAATGTCAGATATTTTCTCATGTGTCGTAGCTGCCATAGGCTCTCTTAAAGGTCCTTTGCACGGAGGTGCTAATGAAGCTGCAATGGAAATGATTGAAAACTGGAAGACAAGAGATGAAGCTAAAACAAATATATTGGACATGCTTGCTAATAAAGGCAAAATCATGGGCTTTGGTCATGCGGTTTACTCTGAAAGAGATCCAAGAAATGCTGTTATAAAAGAATTTTCTAAAGAGTTATCTCAAGAATATGGAGATAATACCTTGTATCAGGTTTCAGAAGAAGTTGAGAAAGTAATGTGGGATGAAAAGAAATTATTTCCAAATGCAGATTTTTTTCATGCTTCAGCGTATTTTTATTTAGGAATTCCAACAAAGCTATTTACTCCCATCTTTGTGATGTCACGAGTAACAGGTTGGACTGCTCACTGTATGGAGCAAAGAGCTAATAATAGAATTATTAGACCTAGCGCAGATTATACAGGCCCTGAGACTTCTGTTTGGGTTGATATCGAAGATAGGGAGTAAATCATGTCAAATAATGTTGAGCTGAATATAAGGTCAGGTCCTGACTCATTGCTTGTAGAAATTGCAGAGTACGTTTCGAAACAGGACATTAGTTCTGAGCTTGCACTTTCAACTGCACGAAATTGTTTAATCGATACTATTGGATGTGGTTTATTGGCATTAACATTTCCTGCGTGTACAAAAATGCTTGGGCCTATTGTTCCAGGTACTAGTGTGCCAAGAGGAGTTAGGGTTCCTGGAACTAACTTTTTGCTTGATCCGGTGAAAGGAGCTTTTGATATAGGTTGTATTATTCGATGGCTTGATTATAACGATACTTGGTTGGCTGCTGAATGGGGACATCCTTCAGATAACTTGGGCGCAATTCTTTCAATAGCAGATTTTATCTCTCAAGAAAATGTTGCCTCTGGTAAAGATCCTCTAACAATGAGAGATGTACTAGAGTGCATGATAATGGCACATGAAGTTCAAGGGGTGCTAGCTCTGACAAATAGTTTTAATAGAGTTGGCCTCGATCATGTTGTGCTTGTAAAAGTTGCATCAACGGCCGTTGTTACAAAGTTGCTTGGGGGAAATACTGATCAAATTATGGATGCTGTTAGTCAAGCATGGGTAGATGGACAAAGTCTAAGAACCTATCGTCATGCTCCTAATGCTGGTTCCAGGAAAAGTTGGGCTGCTGGTGATGCTACAAGCAGAGCGGTTAGACTGGCGCTCATTACTCTTTCTGGAGAAATGGGATATCCAAGTGTTTTATCCGCTCCAACATGGGGCTTTGAAGATGTTTCATTTAAGGGTGAAAAACTTTCTTTAAGCCAACCTTTTGGTTCATATGTTATGGAAAATGTTCTCTTTAAGATTAGTTTCCCTGCTGAATTTCATGCGCAAACAGCTGTTGAGGCTGCCGTTACATTACATCCTCAAATTAAAGATCGGCTGGATGAAATTTCCAATATTGAAGTTACTACACATGAATCAGCAATAAGAATTATTTCTAAATCTGGAGCGCTAAATAATCCAGCTGATAGAGATCACTGTTTGCAATACATGATTGCAATAGGGTTAATCCATGGAGATCTTATAGCAGAACATTATGAAGATGATATTGCTAGTGATCCCAGAGTGGATGAGCTAAGAGAAAAGATGACAATCAAAGAAGATAAAAGATATACAGATGAATACCTGGAAGCTGATAAAAGATCTATAGCAAATAAAATACAAATATTCTTTAATGATGGTTCTGCAACAGACGCTATCGAGGTCGAATATCCTATAGGTCATAAACGCAGGAGAGAAGAAGGAATCCCAGTTCTAGAAAATAAATTTAAGAATAATCTTGGAAAAATTTTTGATGATAAAAAAGTAAATTCTATTTTATCAAAATGCCTTGATCAAGATGAGCTTGAAGCTATGAGCGTATTAGATTTTCAAGAATTATTTACTGTTGAAGAGAACTCTTTTTAAAGGCCTGTTGGAATATACCTTAAAGCTTCTTTGCTAAATAAAAATGTTTGGTCTGAGTAATGGACCGAAGATTCATTTCTTGATGATCCATAGTTATGCATACCATAAATTATTTTGCCGCTGTCTTGTTCGGCAATAATAAAAAATAAACCATCGCCTCCGGACATATTCAAACTTTTAGTTGAAGAGTTTGGTGATCCATAAACCGCTCTTAGGGTATCCACCGAGCCTTGAATTGGATAGGTTCTTGACCCTCTTGAAATGGTATTAATGTTGCTCCAAGGATCAAAAAAATTTCTTTGAATTTCTTTAAATAAATTATCACACTCCTCTTTTGCTGCTTGATAAGATGGTGTAGGCTTGCTGTTCATTTCTGAAATCCATTCTTGAGCCATAAAACACATGCCAAGAGCGGCATCAGTATTATTGAAGTCAGTTTTTCCATTCCAGTTAAGCAAGGCTAGTTCAATATCCTTATCATATTGTGCGATCGATTCTAGATATTTATATTGTCGTGAATTTTTTGAGTAGGAGTTGTCAAACTTGATTGCAATAAATTCATTTAAATCAATGTTTTCATCATTTGATAGAAGTTCATTTGCAACATAAGATCTATTTGTGAGTCTTTGTTCAAAATGTACATTCTTTTTCATTGATTTTTCTTTTAAAGAATGCTTTCCCATTACCGAAAATGGATTCTGATTTGTGCTTTGAATCCATCCATTTGAAGGGTTAATAAATTTAGGGAGGTCATGAACTAAGTTTTTCTCATCCCAAATATCCATTGAGCTAGAGCTTTTTATAATTTGTCTCGCTTTTGCAGCATCATTCCTATTAGGTATTCTTCCATTATAAAAATATCCAATATTCCTATCAGAGTCCATCGTTACAAAGTTAAAGCTTGGTATCTTTCTTTTTGCAAGTTGTTTCTCAAATTCCTTTACGCTGGTTGTATTACCTATTTCATACCAACCCTCTATTTCATTGAAAGAGCTCTGGTTAATATGTCTAAGAGCAAAATATTTTCCATTCATCTCTATTACAGGACCAAATTTTGAATATCTAAATTTTTGTTTTGTGCTCCATCTCAAAAAACCAAAAAGTTTAAACGCTAACTTATCCTCTTCGATTTCAAATGATTCCCATTTATCATCAAGTAAATATTGATCGGCATTATCTGGGTTTATTGTTAGTTCAAAAATATCCATAACATCAGGACGATTTACTGTAGCGCCCCACCCAATATTTTTATTGAAACCAACATTTATTAAAAAAGATCCTGGAAAATTACCACCATGCCCATGCCATCCGGATTCACTCTCAATATTTAATTCATACCAGCCCACTGGTCCTGATAAGGGTTGATGAGAGTTAATAAGTAGGTATGAGGCATTTGAATCTGTTTTAGTTGAATTAATTGCTATTGCATTTGAACCCGTTGGAATGGATGTTTCATCTTGCGCAGTCATTTGCATCAAATCTCTGTCTAAACCAGCAAAAAATAGATGTTGAATATATGATCCCGCAAGCACATCTTCCTGAGTGACAGGATGAATAGATAGGTCTACTTTATCTGGATTTTTATTCGCATAAATATTGACACCATCGGCATATGCCTGAGCCATCGAAAGTATATTTTGAGAGAGTTGTTGTTTCCCAATATTTTTTACCTTGGAATGAATCTTTAATAATCTGACTAGGTAGTCTGTATCGATACTATTAAGACCATTGTAAATTGCATTTTTACCTCGGTACAAAGGCATTAACTCAACAAGGTCCTCATATGCATCTTCTGCATGAACTAAACCTATTCCATACGCAACATCTTGATCAGTCTTGCCTTTGATATATGGAATGCCCCAAAAATCCCTATCAATTGAAACATTGTATTGATTGTTAATTTTGTATGTTGGATTCTTATTAGTTATTGCACACGAGCTTTGCATCAGAATTATGAAAGCAAAGAGTAGGGCAGCACTTGAAATTTTTTTTATCATCACAAATATCATAATAGATTCTTATAAAAAATATTTCACAATCATGCAAAAAAATATCTTGATAATAGGTTGCAATTCCACTATTGGTAAAGAGGTTATTCAGCTATCTACTAAACAGGGGGATAATATTATTGCTACCTCGAGATCACCAATTGATGTATCTGTAAGTCATTTTATTCAATTAGATCCAAATGGTGATTTGTCTAACTTAGACTCTTTACCAGAATCAATTGATGGGTTGCTCTATTGTCCTGGTTCAATTTCACTAAAATCAATTCAAAGAATGGATATTTCAGATATCAGAGAAGATTTAAGTATTAATTTTGAAGGAGCTTTTAACATCATTAAAAAAGTTTTGCCTAATCTAAAAAAAGACAATGGTGCCTCAGTAGTATTTATTTCATCTGTAGCCGCTAATACTGGAATGACATTCCATTCATCCATTGCGGCTTCAAAGTCTGCGCTAGAAGGTTTTGCTAGGAGCCTATCAGCTGAGCTTGCTCCAAGAGTAGCGGTAAATTGTATTGCTCCATCTCTAACTGATACACCAATGGCTGAGCACCTTATCGATAATGAAAAAAAATTAAAGTCTTCTGAAGAGAGACATCCGCTCAATACAATTGGAGACCCAGCTCGGATTGCTGCAGTTATATACAACCTTTTTTCTGCCAAAGATAACTGGATTACTGGTCAAACAATTAACATTGATGGTGGCCTATCAACCCTTAGATAGGCTCTAATAAGCTTTTTGGTCTATAATTCCGCGTATGTCAGGGAATACATTTGGAAAATTATTTCAAGTTACAACTTATGGGGAAAGCCATGGGAAGGCGCTTGGGTGCATTGTAGATGGTTGTCCGCCACAATTAGAGCTCTCACCTGAAGATATTCAATCTGAACTAAATCGAAGAAAACCTGGCCAGTCTAATGTTACAACTCAAAGAAAAGAAGATGATACTGTAGAAATTTTGTCAGGTGTTTTTGAGGGCAGAACCTTGGGGACCCCAATCAGTCTAATTATTTACAACCAAGATCAGAAATCAAAAGATTACTCTAATATTAAAGATGTTTTCCGACCTAATCATGCTGATATTACCTATCAAGCAAAATATGGTCATCGAGACTACAGAGGTGGTGGTCGATCAAGTGCTCGAGAGACTGCTATGAGGGTAGCAGCAGGAGCAATTGCTAAGAAATATCTTAATCAGCAAGGTATTCATGTTGATGGTTATGTTAGTCAAATAGGCGCTATTTCAGCAGACACCATCAATTTAAAAAATGCTAAATCGAACAAGTATTTTTTTGCTGATGATTCTAAGTTAGACGCTCTTAATTCTATGTTTGATGAACTAATTGAAGAGGGCAATTCAGTTGGGGCAAAGCTTGGGGTTAAAGTTATAAATTGTCCTATTGGTCTTGGTGAACCAGTTTTTGACAAGCTTGATGCAGATTTAGCAAAAGCTATTATGAGCATCAATGCTGTCAAATCTGTCAGCATTGGTAATACTCACAATATTTTAGATCTTAAGGGCTCTGAAGTAAGAGATGAGATGACACAAGATGGCTTTAAATCAAATAACGCTGGAGGGATCTTGGGTGGGATAACAAATGGAGATCTCATTGAGCTAGAGTTTATTATCAAACCAACATCCAGCATAAAATCAAAAGGCCAAACTGTTAATGCTGCTGGTGACGAAGTAGAGGTTGAAGTAACCGGTCGACATGACCCATGTGTTGGGATTCGAGCAGTTCCTATAGCAGAGGCTATGGTAAATTTGGTTATTATGGATCACTTTCTTAGAAACCAAGCTCAGTGCGGAAAAATTAATCAATCAACGCCGTTTAAGAAATAACATGCCTGCTACTCTATATGACAAGCTCTGGGATGAGCATCTAGTCCAAACGGACCATACCACCGAGTCATTAATTTACATTGATAGGCATTATCTTCATGAGGTTACTTCGCCTCAAGCCTTTGAAGGGCTAAGGCATAAGGATTTAAAACCATGGCGACTTGATGCAAACGTTGCCACTCCAGATCATAATGTTCCTACCGATCGAGGGGATGCATTTAATGCTGAATCAATTAAAGATCAAGTGGCTAAAATTCAAGTAGTTGAGCTTGATAAAAACTGTAACAATTTTGGCATACATCAATTTGACATAACTTCAAATAAACAAGGAATAGTTCATGTTATGGGTCCTGAGCTTGGATACACACTTCCTGGCATGACAATTGTATGTGGTGACTCTCATACTTCAACACATGGTGCATTTGGTTGTTTAGCCATGGGTATAGGAACATCCGAAGTCGAACATGTTTTAGCAACTCAATGTTTAAAAATCACTAAGCTAAAAAACATGCAAATTAATTTTAATGGCAGTCTGCAAAAAGGTGTTACCTCAAAAGATATTATTTTGCATTTAATCAAATTAATTGGAACTGCTGGAGGTACTGGTCATGCCATTGAGTTTTCAGGCTCATATATTGAATCTGCTTCAATGGAATCCAGGATGACAATTTGCAACATGGCTATTGAAGCTGGAGCTAAGGTTGGTCTTGTTGGGGTTGATGCAACCACCTTGGATTATGTTAAAAAGCATTCTAATTTGTCAGACTCAATCTTTAGTCACGCTTGCGAATATTGGGAGACTTTAAAATCAGATTCAGATGCAAATTTCGATCAAACAATTAATATTGATGTCTCAAAGATAAAGCCGCAAGTTACTTGGGGCACTTCTCCTGAAATGACCATAGATTTTGATGGAGAGATTCCATCACAAGAGGATGTAGATGAATCAAATCATGAGAATTTATTGCTCGCTAAAGCCTACATGGGTCTCGATGAATCAAAGTCTCTGCAAGATTTGAGTTTTGATAAAATTTTTATTGGTTCTTGTACTAACTCACGAATTGAAGACTTGCGTGATGCTGCATCTGCAATAGATGGAAAGAAAATTTCAAAAGATATCACGGAAGCAATAGTGGTACCTGGTTCAGGTATAGTCAAAGCGCAGGCAGAAGATGAAGGTCTTGATAAAATTTTTATTGAAGCTGGCTTTTTATGGCGCGATCCTGGTTGCTCTATGTGTTTAGGAATGAACCCTGATCAATTAAAGCCCTATGAGCGTTGTGCATCAACTTCCAACAGAAACTTTGAAGGTAGACAAGGCAATCTTGGAAGAACTCATTTAATGAGCCCTTTAATGGCAGCATTAACAGCTATAAACGGCAAAATAACTGACCCATCATGAGTAACTCAACTATTACAGGTATCGTAGCAACTTTTGATAGAGATAATATTGATACTGATCAAATCATTCCAACTGAGTATCTTAAATCTATTAAAAAATTTGGCTTTGGAGATTTTCTTTTTGATGGGTGGAGGTATTTAGACGAAGGGCGATTAGATATGACTGCAGATGATCGTTCTAAGAACAATGATTTTATTTTAAATAAAGAGCCTTATACAAACGCTAAAATTTTATTAACTAGGGATAATTTTGGTTGCGGCTCAAGTAGAGAACATGCGGTCTGGGCATTAAGAGATTTTGGTTTTAAGTCAGTCATTGCTAGCTCTTTTGGAGATATCTTTTACAATAATTGTTTTAAGAATTCAGTTCTTCCAATTAAACTTTCGAAAGAACAGATTGATCATCTTTTTGAGGCTTCTAACTTTGCACCAGTCAGCTTTGAAATTGATTTATTAAAAAAAGAGCTCAAGTATAAAGATGACTCCTCATATATGTTTGATGTTCAGGATAGCCTTCTTGATCGAATTATTAATAATTTGGATGATGTTGATATGACCTTAAAACATAAAAAGCATATTCAAGCTTTTGAGCAAAAAAGAAGAAACCAAAGACCTTGGCTTTTTGATTACAGTAACTAGGCGAAACAATGACAAAAAAAATATTAATTCTTCCTGGAGATGGTATAGGTCAAGAAGTTACCTCTTCAATGAGTGAGGTTTTGCATTATCTAATCGATGAACAAGGCCTAGACTTTCAAATATCAGAGAGAAAAGTTGGCGGATCCTCTTATGATGAATTTGGCACACCTTTAACTGAGGAAACCCTTAAGATTGCGCAAAACTCCGATGCAATTTTATTTGGAGCTGTTGGGGGGCCGCAATGGGATAATCTTGAGTGGGGTGTTCGGCCAGAGCAAGCTTTGCTAGGATTGCGAAAATCTCTTGGTTTGTTCGCTAATCTTAGACCTGCATTCTTATTCAATGAGCTTGCATCTGCATCCCCGCTAAAAAATCACATTATTGAAAATTTAGATATTCTAATAGTTCGAGAACTAACCGGTGGAGTATATTTTGGAGAGCCAAGAGGTATTGTTGAAGACGAAACTCCTAAATATGGTTTTAACACAATGATCTATAACGAAGACGAAATTAGAAGAATTGCAAGGGTCGCATTCGAAGCTGCAATGAATAGAAACAAGAAGCTCTGTTCTGTTGAAAAAGCTAATGTTTTAGAAGTTTCAAAATTTTGGAGAAGCATAGTCTCTGAAATGAGCTCTGAGTATCCAGAGGTCGAGCTTTCTCATCAGCTTGCTGATAATACTGCCATGCAATTAGTGCTCAATCCAAATCAATATGACGTGATTGTTTCTGGAAATCTTTTTGGAGATATGCTTTCAGACATAGCAGCTACTTTAAGCGGTTCCATTGGCATGCTTCCCTCTGCATCCTTAAATAGTTCGTCTCAGGGCATGTATGAACCATGTCATGGGAGTGCACCTGATATTGCTGGTGAGGGTATAGCAAATCCAATTGCAATGATCGCCTCTCTTGCAATGGCTTTTGAGCATTCGCTTGGAAGAGTTGATCTTGCAAGGAGGATTGAATCGGCGATTAAAACCTTTATCAGCCAAGGTCACAGAACAAAAGATATCTCGACTTCTGAGGAATTCATGAAAACTCAAGAAGTTGCTCCAGCTTTAATTAGAATCTTAAAGAATGAAAATGAATAAGGGAGTATCTTTTGCTTTGGTGGGCGCATCTGGGGTTGTTGGAACAAAAATTATTCAACTGATAGAAAAAAGAGATTTTCCAATAGATGAATTTATACCTCTGGGTAATGCAACAGTAGGATCATTGATTCAATTTAATAATAAAAAATATCAAGTTGAATCATTGGAAAACTTTAGTCCAAAAAAAGGACAATTTATAATTTTTTCTGCTGGATCCAGTGTTGCAGAAAAATATGCAAGAAACTTTGTTTCTCAAGGTAGTTTTGTTGTAGATTTATCCTCAAATTTTCGATACGAAGATGATGTTCCTTTAATTATTCCAGAAATTAATGGTGAGATTCTTAGTAGCCTCTCAAAGCCATCCCTAATAGCCAACCCAAATTGTTCTACAGCCCAACTACTTATGGCTTTGAAACCTATTCATGATCAAGCTGAAATCCAATTTTTAAACATAGCAACATATCAGGCAGTTTCAGGAACTGGGAAAGCCGCCTTAGAGGAGCTGCATAATCAAACATATTTTACTGATTCAACAAGCGAATCTCCTGTGTACCCCAAACAAATTGCCTTTAATGTTATTCCACAATGCGATGTTTTTTTAGAAAATAATTTTACCAAAGAGGAAATGAAGTTAGCCTGGGAAACTCATAAAATTCTTGATCCAAACATTAAAGTTCAGGCAACCTGCGTAAGAGTACCAGTATTTAATGGGCATTCTGAAGCTGTATTCTTTAAGGTATCCAAAGCGATATCACGAGAAGAAATTATTGAAACCCTAGGAAATTCATCTGGTATAAAAGTACTTGATGATCCTCAAGATGGTGTGTATCCAACGCCTGTTGAAAATGCATCTGATACAGAGGATGTTTACGTTGGGCGAATTCGTTCGCAAAAGTTTGATGGTGATACGTGGATTTCAATGTGGATAGTTGCTGATAATGTTTATGGCAAAGGAGCTGCTTTGAATGCAGTTCAGATATGTGAACAACTTCTTAGTATTAATTCATTAAAATGAAAAAGTGTCTTCTTTTATTAACTCTTTTGAGTCATAACCTTTGTGCAAGTACCATCATAGGCAGTCCTATTGTAGAAATTAATCCAGAAGGATTATATTTGGTTCAAATTAAGATCAGCTCAGCCAGCGATCTAGATGAAGATGACATTTCTATTACTAACTTCAAATCAAATGATGATCTGTCTGATTTTAATTTTGAATTCAGAATTTTTGAAAATCTCCAGAATTACAAACGTCTAACGTTAGCCATACCTAACAACTATTTAGAAGACTATATTTCTTTTAGACTGAACATTAAGAAAGAATTAAAAAAAGATATATTTATATTTCTTCCACAAAATAACGTTGCTCCTAGGGCAAAATCGAAAGTTTCTTTTAAACTTCCAGCAAAGAAGATTTATAGCGAGCCGCAACGATATGATTTAGAAAAAATACTATCTGAAGAGATTGATTCTCAAGACTCTGAGCTTAATAATTCTAATGTCTTCTCTCTTGCCAAGCCTAGCAATGATAATAGCGATGATGCTGAAGCTCTAAAGAGCATACCAAGTAGTGAAGTTGAGACTATATGGAGCGTTTCAAAGTCTGTCAGTCAAAATTATGATGCTTCAATATATCAAATAATGTGGGGCTTTTACCTTGAGAACCCTAATGCATTTATCGATGAGGATATTAATAGAGTAAGAGGAGATATTGATCTCGTATTGCCTTCTCAAGAATTAGTCGCTTCCACTTCAGAAGTTACTGCAAAAGAATCTATTGCTTTCATGGATATAAGAAATAAACAGATTAAAGGATCTGTAATCAAGCCAATTTTAAAATTAACTGCGCCTGTAGAAACTTATATTGATCATAGCAGCAAACAAGATTCTATTAATAGCTCAACCCTAAAATTAAAGCCTGATCCAATCAAGAGAATTGATAATTCTAAATTAAATGCTTCGGAAATCGTCTCAAAGAATACCTCAATCATTGAGATACAGTCAGAAACTGATCTTTCTGCAACATCCAATATTTCAAAAAATTCTGCAGGTTTTGATCTTAGAGATCTATTTTGGGTTGGTATCTTGTCTATGCTTTTAGGCTTTGCGATTGCTTTTATGCTCATCCGATCAAGTAAGAGGCCGGAATTTACAAGAGAGGCTGTAGAAGAGGATTTGCAAGATGAAAATAATACCTTCCAAACCAATTTAAGCATATCTAATGATATTGAAACTCAGGAATTAGATTTGGTTAGAACTTATATTGAAATGGATGATTGGGATAGCGCAGAAAAAATTTTAGATAAGCTGATTACTAACTCAATAAATGAAGCAATTGTTTCTGATGCTCGCTCGCTATTAAAAGAAAAGAATTAAATTGTGAGGTTTGTAGGTATTTGTCAGTACGATGGTTCTAATTATTCCGGATTTCAATCTCAAAAGAACGCATCATCCATTCAAGATCATCTTGAAGTAGCTATTTCATCCATTGGAGTGCTTGAAGAGCGCATTAATTACGCAGGTAGAACTGATGCTGGAGTACATGCAACAGGACAGATCTTTGATTTTTCATCCAAGGATCTTAGAGAAACTACCCAATGGCTCAAAGGTCTTAATTCTCAATTACCAAATGATATTTCAGTTTCTTCTATTCAAAAAGTGCCAGATGAATTTCATTCAAGATTTGATGCTATTAATAGATCTTACGCTTATATAATTTATACCGGCAAAACCCAACCAATTTTTTTAAGAGATTATATTTATTGGGAAAAACATGAAATTGACATAGAAATTATGAGAGCTGAGGCAGCTCATTTAATTGGGACACATAATTTTAATTCGTTTAGGGGGTCAAAGTGCACTGCAAAAAACCCAGTGCGTACATTACACAGTATTGAGATTGAACAAAGGGAGAACTTTATTATTATAAGTCTGTGTGCAAATGCCTACTTGTATAATATGGTTAGAATTATTGTTGGCACATTGATAGATTTGTCAAAAGGTTCTGGAAAAAATATGAAGACTATTTTAAATGCTCAAGATCGAGAGATAGCAGGGAAGACAGCATCGGCTCAAGGACTCTTTTTCACTGGCGCTAACTATAAAAAGATAAATTTAGATTTGAAAGATGATGCCATCAACCCTTTAAATTTTTTTATTGGCTCAAGATAATGAAATTAAAAATTTGTGGGATACGCGACCTAAATATATTGCAATATGCCTGTGAAGCAGGTGTTGATTTTGTTGGATTCATTATGGCTAATGACAGCCCGAGAAAAATTTCAAATGATTTTTTAGAGTCTTTAGAAACCTTTGACTTTAAGGAAACATCACCTGTTTTTGTTTTTGTAAATCCATCAGTCGAAGAGGTTAAAAAAATTATAACGAAAATTGAAAATCCAATTTTGCAATTTCATGGCGACGAAGGAGATAATTTTTGCCAACAATTCAATCAAATATTTTGGAAAACTATCAGAATTAAAAACTCTCAATCTCTTGATGTTATCAATGATTTTCCTTCTGCTAATGCTTTGTTGCTAGAAACATTTTCTAATGATGCTTATGGAGGTACTGGTAAAGTATTTGATTGGAGTTTGTTAGAAAATATCTCACTTCAAAATAAATTTATACTGGCTGGCGGGATTAATTCTGAGAATCTTGAAGATGCAATCTCTCTAAATCCGTGGTGTATTGATGTGAACTCTGGGGTAGAATCATCACTCGCACTTAAAGATAAAACTCTGATAGATCAGGTTATAAAAATTTTTAAAAATGGATAATTTAACTGACTTACCAAACTCTGATGGTTTTTTTGGAGAATATGGAGGGAAATTTGTTCCCGAGACACTTATGCATGCTTTAAAAGAGTTGGATGAAACATATGCAAAACTAAAAAATAATCCCAAGTTTGTAGAAGAAATTGATCAAGATTTAGTCCAATTTGTGGGTAGGCCTTCTCCATTATATTTTGCTAAAAGATTAACAGATCACTATTCTGGCCCACAAATATGGCTTAAAAGAGAAGATTTAAATCATACAGGTGCTCATAAAATTAATAACACGGTCGGGCAGATATTGCTTGCTAAGGCGATGGGTAAGAAAAGAATTATTGCTGAAACTGGTGCCGGACAACACGGAGTTGCCACTGCAACAGTTGCAGCAAGACTCGGTCTTGAGTGCCATATTTATATGGGTGCTGCCGATGTAGAGAGGCAGTCTTTGAACGTATACAGAATTAAGCTTCTTGGAGCAAAAGTGCATGCAGTTGATTCTGGTACTGCAACGCTTAAAGATGCTTTGAATGAGGCTATGAGAGACTGGGTAACTAACATTGAGGATACCTATTATATTATTGGCAGTGTTACAGGCCCTCATCCATATCCAATGATAGTTAGAGACTTTAATGCCATTGTTGGAAGAGAATTAAGAAAACAATCCATGGAACAATTTATGCAATATCCAGATGCAATTGTTGCTTGTGTTGGCGGAGGATCAAATGCAATGGGAATTTTCTACCCTTTTCTTGAAGAGTCTAATGTTGCACTGATTGGTGTTGAAGCTGCTGGTAGCGGTTTAAAGAGTGGCAAACATGCAGCTCCCTTAAATGATGGAGAGCCAGGTATTTTGCACGGAGCAAAGAGCTATCTTATGCAAGATAAAAATGGTCAGGTAGTAGATACACATTCTATTTCAGCTGGTTTAGATTATCCTGGAGTCGGTCCTGAGCACTCAAATTTAAAAGATTCTGGAAGGGCTAATTATATTGCTGTTGATGATGATGAAGTTTTAAGTTCATTTCATTTAGTAACAAAGCTTGAGGGCATTATGCCTGCTCTAGAGACCGCTCATGCATTTGCTGCATTGGAACATATCGCTAAAAATTATAAATCTAATCAACATATTGTAATTAATGTTTCTGGAAGAGGAGATAAAGACATCAATACAGTTGCAACCATGGATGGAATATCTCTTGACTAGATTGGATGAGAAGATTTTATCTTTAAAAAAGGTTTCTAAAAAAGCGCTTGTTGCATATTTAGTAGCCGGGGACCCAGACTTAGATTCGACCCTCGAACTTATGCATGGATTTGTTGATGCAGGAGTAGATATTCTTGAGATTGGTGTTCCTTTTACTGATCCTATTGCTGAGGGACCAATTATTCAAGCAGCTCATGATAGAGCTTTAAATAATAATACTTCGCTAAATAATATTTTTCAGCTTGTGGAGAACTTTAGAGAGAAAAATACTGACACTCCAATCATTCTAATGGGTTATATGAATACTTTTCTAGCTAATGCAGAAGATTTAAAAGAAGCTCATCAATCTGGAACTGATGCGGTTTTAATTGTTGATATTCCTGGTGAGAGTAATCTTGAGGATCTCGGAATTAAAAATGAAAATCTTGCCTCAATCTCATTGATAGCTCCGACTACTAGTGAGGATAGGGTTAGTAAAATATGTAACAGTAGCTCAGGTTTTATATATTACGTTACCCTTCGAGGTGTAACAGGATCCTCTCATCTAAATATCAACGAAGCAGAAAGTAATATTAATTACATTAGGTCGCAAACTTCACTTCCAGTATTTGCTGGGTTTGGAATTAAGACGCCTGATGATGCTTTTAATTTAAGCAAAATCTCAGACGGGATTGTTATTGGGTCGAGTTTAGTTCAGATGATTCACGAGCAATCAGATCAAAAAGAATTTAAAAAAATATATAATTACCTTCATGAAATGGCTGAAGCAATAAGCAGATGAATTGGCTCACAAGATTAATTCCATCTATTGGCTCAAATCGAGATTCAAAGTCCTCTAAGAGCAAAGTACCTGACGGACTTTGGAATAATTGTCCAGCATGCAATGCCATTTTATATCAACCTGAGTTAGAAAAATCGCTTTTTGTTTGCCCTAAATGTGATCATCATCTACGTATAGGCGCGAGAACAAGAATGTCTATTTTCTTTGATGGAGGTAGTTTTCATGAGCTAGCAACCAAAATTACTACTCAAGATGTTCTAAAATTTAAAGATACTAAGTCTTATACTCAGCGTATTAAAGAAGCTGTTTCTAGTACCGGTGAAGAGGAAGCAATTGTTATTGGTAAAGGTAAGCTTGAGGGAGCGGAAATTGTTGTGGCAGCTTTTGAATTTCGCTACATGGGAGGATCTATGGGCGGAGCGGTTGGAACAAAGTTTGTTCAAGGGGTTGATGCAGCAATAGCGAGTAAAACTCCATTGATATGTTTTTCTACGAGTGGAGGAGCTAGAATGCAAGAGTCTATGGTTTCTTTAATGCAAATGGCAAAAACATCAGCAGCATTAGAGAAACTCAAAGCAGCAAAATTACCATATATTTCAATAATGATTGACCCTATTTATGGCGGGGTTTCTGCTAGCATAGCAATGCTTGGAGATATAAATATAGCTGAACCAAAAGCATTAGTTGGATTTGCAGGCAGAAGAGTTATTGAGCAGACGGTGAGAGTAGATCTACCTGAAGATTTTCAAAAATCAGAATTTTTATTAGAGCATGGGGCAATTGATATGATAGTTCATAGAAAAGATTTAAGAGCCAAGGTATCAAGCATTCTATCTAAACTGCATCCTGGACAATGAATACCAATCGAATACTTGGAATTTTTATCGCAGTTACTTTATTGACTTGGATTCTTATTTTTGCCCTTTCCCCTCAGCCTAAGTATCAGCAAACGACCAATATCAATATTCCTAAGCTTCCAGAGCCTTTGGTTGAACATAACAGCCTAAAAAAAATAGAGTTTAAAGAAGTGAAAAATGATTTCCCAGCAATCGATACAAAAGATACTCTTCCATCTGCAAAAGATAGACTGAATAACATAGATTTTAATTTATATGTTTTTAAAGCTGGTGCCTTTGGATCTTCAGCAACTGTCTCTAATTTAGTCCAATCATTTAATGACGCAGGTTTTCCAGCTTTTACTGCGCCAAATAAATCAAATCAAAATCTAACTAATGTTTTGGTAGGGCCTTTTGCAAGTAAGAAAGATATCAAGGATAACCAAAAAACTCTTAATCAAATTGCCGGTATAGAAGTTGGCGAGGTAATGGCTTGGAATCCTTAGCCTTATCGCATTTTGACTATATTGTTATTGGGATAATTGCGCTCTCTGGTTTAATTGCATTTTTTCGAGGCTTTGTTCAAGAAACTTTATCTCTTTTATTATGGATTATTGCCTTTGCAGCAGCAATGTTTTTAAACGCATATCTAGATCCTTATTTTATAAATTATATAGATAGCCCTGAAATTAGAAGAATTCTTACAATCATAACCGTCTTTGTTGGAATTATATTTGTAGGAGGACTGCTAATTAAATTTCTTCGTGGTCTAGTTCATTGGTCAGGCATGGGAGGTTTGGATAGACTTTTAGGAGTGTTATTTGGATTTCTTAGGGGCATGCTTTTAATTGTGGTGATTTATTTAGTTCTTCCGAGCGATTTTAAGCAATCTCCCTTCATTGCAGATTCAAAGAGTTCTAAATATTTAAAAAAATATGCACCAATGGCTGAAAAATTTTTTAAAAGTATGATCTCAGATAAAAATTCAGTTATGCTTAAGTCAAATATCAGCACAATTTACGAGACAACATAATGTGTGGAATAGTAGGCATATATTCTGAAACTCATGTAGCTAGCTCAATCTATGATTCTCTATTAATGCTTCAACATAGAGGTCAAGATGCTGCAGGGATGGTCGTTTGTGATGAAACTGGCAGACTAAATAGTCGCAAATCTATGGGCTATGTTCGCGATACTTTTCAACAGCGGCACATGAATAAATTACTCGGTAATTACGGAATCGGCCATGTTCGTTATCCAACTGCCGGTGGTGCTGGTAAAGAGTTTGCTCAGCCAATGTATGTTAATTCTCCATATGGCATCAGCCTTGCGCATAACGGAAACTTAACCAATTCTAAAGTTCTTGCTCGCGAATTATTCCATGCTGAAATGCGTCATCTTAATACCGATTCAGATTCAGAAGTCTTGCTTAACATTTTTGCTCATGAGCTTGGAAAGCAAAGAGCTATTCTTCCATCTAAAAAACATTTTTTTAAAGCGGTCAGAAAAACTCACATTAGATGTCAGGGAGCCTATGCAGTTGTCGCTATGATTACTGGCTTTGGATTGCTCGCCTTTAGAGATCCGCGAGGAATTCGTCCTTTAGTGATCGGTATTAAGGATGGCCCAACGAAGAAAGAATATATTATTGCTTCCGAAAATGCTTCTTTCTCTGCCTTAGGTTTTAAAACATTGAGGGATGTATATCCTGGAGAAGCTGTCTATATTGATGTTGATGGAAATTTACATAGCGATCAATGCTCTGATAATGCAGAGCCAACTCCTTGCATCTTTGAATACGTTTATTTGGCAAGGCCTGATTCTACTTTAGATGAAATTTCAGTTTATAAAGCTAGAATGAGAATGGGGCAGAAGTTAGCAAAAAAAATTCTTAAACTAAACCCCGATCATGATATCGATGTGGTAATCCCAATACCTGATAGCTCTACAACAGCAGCATTGCAGCTTGCAGCAGCACTAAAACTTCCTTACAGACAGGGCTTTGTAAAAAATAGGTATGTTGGAAGAACTTTTATCATGCCTAATCAAGAGGAAAGAAAAAAATCAGTTCGACGAAAGTTAAATATATTAGATCTTGAGTTTAAAGGGAAAAACGTTCTGTTGGTTGATGATTCTATAGTTAGGGGTACAACAAGCAAGAGAATTATTGAAATGGCTAAAGAGGCAGGTGCAAATAAAGTTTACTTCTCATCTGCGGCTCCTCCAGTGAAATTTCAAAATCTTTACGGTATTGATATGGCAGCAACGAATGAGCTAATAGCTTCTGGAAGAAGCGATGAAGAAGTTGCAAAAGAGATTGGAGCTGATTGGCTTATTTATCAAGACCTAGATGATTTAATTGCTTCTACTCGGGAAGGGAATCCAGCGATTAAAAATTTTGAAATGTCGATTTTTGATGGCAAATATCCCACTTCAATTAGTTCAGACTATCTAGAGGATCTTGAATCTTCTAGGAAGGATGATCAAAAGGTCGCTAGAGAAAAATCTAACTAAGCACTTACAATATTAACTGCCGGAATGTCAGCTGCGTTTGCACTGTCAACATACTGATCTATTTCATTAAAATTTAAATAGCGATAGATATCGTCAGCAAGTGGGTTAATTTCTTCCATGAACTTTAAGTATTCTTCTGGTGATGGAAGTTTGCCCAATACAGAAGCAATTGCGGCAAGCTCTGCTGAAGCTAGAAATACATCAGCTCCATCACCTAGTCTATTTGGAAAGTTTCTAGTAGAAGTTGAAATAACTGTAGAGTTTGCTAACACTCTTGCTTGATTACCCATGCAAAGAGAGCACCCAGGTACTTCTGTTCTTGCACCAGATGTCCCAAAGACATTATAAATGCCTTCTTCCATTAACTGCTTCTCATCCATCTTAGTGGGGGGGACTACCCATAATCTAGCTTTTGTACCATTGTATTTTTTCAGCAGATGACCAGCCGCCCTAAAGTGACCGATGTTTGTCATACAAGATCCAATGAAGACCTCATCAATATTGGTCTCAGCGACTGCTGATAATGGCTTAATGTCATCAGGATCATTTGGACACGCAAGGAGAGGCTCTGTAATTTCATGAAGGTCGATTTCAATAATTTCAGCATATTCTGCATTTTCATCTGGTTCGAGTAATTCAGGGCTTGCAATCCATTCTTCCATTGCTTGAGCTCTTCTCTCCAACGTTTTGGAATCACCATATCCACTGCCAATCATCCATCGCAACATTACAATATTTGATTGAAGATATTCTATGATTGGTTCTTTATTTAGTCGAACTGTGCACCCTGAGGCAGATCTTTCGGCAGATGCATCAGATAATTCAAATGCTTGCTCTACCTTTAGGTCTGGTAGGCCTTCAATTTCAAGACAACGTCCAGAAAATATATTTTTTTTACCTTCTTTTGCTACGGTTAAAAGACCTTTCTGAATTGCAGCGTATGGAATAGCGTTTACCAAATCTCTTAAGGTAATTCCAGGTTGCATTTTTCCCTTAAATCTAACTAGAACTGATTCAGGCATGTCTAGCGGCATAACTCCCAGGGCTGCAGCAAAAGCAACCAAGCCTGATCCAGCTGGAAAACTTATACCAAGTGGAAAGCGAGTATGGCTATCTCCACCAGTTCCCACTCCATCTGGAAGTAACATTCTATTTAGCCAAGAGTGAATAATTCCATCACCAGGTTTTAGTGATACTCCGCCTCGATTCATAATAAAGTCTGGCAATGTGTGTTGCGTATCAATGTCTACTGGCTTTGGGTATGCGGCTGTATGACAAAAGGATTGCATCACAAGATCTGCTGAAAATCCTAAGCAAGCTAATTCTTTTAATTCGTCTCTGGTCATTGGTCCGGTTGTATCCTGAGATCCCACTGTTGTCATTCTTGGCTCACAATATGTTCCTGGTCTCACCCCTTTAATACCACATGCTTTACCAACCATTTTTTGTGCAAGTGTGAAGCCTTTGTCTGAAGAATCTTCAGCATCAGGCCTAGTGAAAATATCAGTTGGCTCCAAACCTAAAGCTTCTCTTGTTTTATCTGTCAGCTGCCTTCCAATAATCAAGGGAATACGACCATTTGCTCTAACTTCATCTAGAAGAACAGGCGTCTTAAGCTCAAACGTTGATAATACTTTACCGCTGTCTGCATCTAATATTTTGCCATTGTAAGGCTCAAAAATAATTTCTTGTCCCATATTTAATTTAGAAACATCACATTCAACCGGGAATGCTCCAGAATCCTCCAATGTATTAAAAAAGATAGGCGCAATCTTTCCGCCAAAACAAAAACCTCCTTCTTTTTTATTGGGAATGCAAGGAATGTCATCGCCCATATGCCAAAGTACTGAGTTTGTTGCTGATTTTCTTGATGAGCCAGTACCCACAACATCTCCAACAAAAACCAATGGATTACCTTTTTTCTTTAACTCCTCGACTGTTTCAAGAGGTTTTTCTAGACCCTCTCTAGGCATTTTAAACATTGCCAATGCATGTAATGGTATATCTGGTCTAGACCAAGCATCGGTTGCTGGAGATAAGTCATCTGTATTAATTTCGCCGGGTACTTTATAAACCGTTAATTTTATTTGCTCTGCAATTTCATGTTTTTCTTTAAACCATAGGCCTTCAGCCCATGAATCTATAACAGTTTTTGCATTTTTATTAGTTTCTGAAAGAGCTAGGACATCATTAAATGCATCAAAGATCAAAAGGGTTTTGCTTAAAGCTGACGCTGCTACTTCACCCAATTCATCATCTTCTAAGCATCTGATTAAAGGCTGAATATTGTAGCCACCAAGCATTGTTCCTAAAATCATTACAGCTTCTTTTTTTGAGATGTAAGGACTGCTTGCTTCATCTGTTGTTATATCTGCCAAGAAGCCAGCTTTAACATATGCTGCCTGATCTACTCCTGCAGGTATTCTTTCATTTAAGAGTTCCAGCAATAGCTCTGATTCTTCATGTTCTGATTTAAGTAATTCAACCAAATCTGATGTTTGCTGAGCTGAAAGAGGTAGAGGTGGTATACCTTGTTCTTTCCTTTCTTCACAATGTTGTTTGTAATCTTGAAGCATAATTTTCTCCCTGGGTCGTCATTTTACTGCGGTATCTCTAAATCCCCAAGCTCATTCTTTATTTCCTTGCATTTCCTTGGATGAAATAATGTATTATCCAGTCTATGAAGAAAAACAAAGCCTCTACACCATGTCTTGGAATATGCTCAACAACATATGGTGACAATGTATGTAAGGGCTGCAAGCGCTTTGTCCATGAGGTTATTAATTGGAATAAATATGCCGTTCCTGAAAAGGAGTTAGTTAATTCTCGACTTGAAAATTTTAAGCTCACCGTTTTAAAGGATAGATTCTCTGTTACAAATGCCGACCTGCTTGCAACTCGACTCAATGATCAAGGAATAAACTTTAATGATTCCTTGGATCCAATGACCTGGATCTTTGATCTTCTTCGAGCTGCTGGCTCACAAGAATTAGATTTGCATCAATTCGGAATTACTTGTCATGTAAATATTAATCTCACTGAACTTAAAGAGCAGATTTACTCAGAGTTTTTAGAACTTTCTGAGGCGCACTATGAAAGGTATTTTTCTACTTAGTCGTTGGTAATTCCCACCAGTTCGTTGTGTATTTAGGCGACACCATTTCTTTTTGTATGGGTGACAAGCCTGCAGGACATTGCGATGCATAGTAAATCTGCGTTTGGGCGCCATTGAGCTCATCTATAGTTTGCATTAAATTTGTATCTTGTTTTACGTGCTGTTGATCTGTTATTGCAAAAAGAGATTTTTGAATAAATGCTGGATGTGAAAATTGACTCAGCAATATTCCTGCTTTTGCGTAAGGATAACCGTCTCTAAAGATTGTATTTAATACTTTGTTTGCACCCATTAGAATGCTCCTTGTATCATCTACTGGATAGGGGAGTTGAAAGCTATCAAATCCACGATATTGTAGTTGTTTATTAAATCTACTGGTTGAAATAAATACTGAAATTTGAGAGCATTTTTGTTTCTCCTGTCTAAGCTTTTCTCCTGCCCGCACTGCAAAGTTGCTAATTAATGGTTTCAGTGCACTTAAGTTTTTAATTCTGCTCCTAAAACTTCGACTTACAACAATTTGTTTTTTTGGTTCAGAATGATCATCTATTTGAATGCATGATTCTCCTCTTAATTCTCTAACTGTGCGCTCCAAAACAACGCTAAACTTTTTTCTAATAAACCTAATATCCATTTGCACCAATTCATAGCCTGAATATACGCCTAATTGATTCAATTGCCTGGCGAGGTTATGACCAACCCCCCAAATCTCTCTAATAGGCAATGTTTTAAGAATGCGGGAGATATCTTTTTGATTGCTTAGGCAGCAGACTCCTGTGCCACCATTTGCATTTTTTGCAATATGACTTGCAACCTTGGTAAGAGTTTTAGTTGGTGCAATTCCAATTCGCACAGGTATACCAACCCATTGCCGTATAGTATTGCGACAATAAACACCAAACTCATGTGCTTGATTTATATTTTGTATATGTTGCAAATCTAAAAATGCTTCATCGATGCTATAAATCTCGATTCTTTTTACCATACCATCAAGAATATTCATTACTCTTTTCGATAGATCACCGTACAGCGGGAAGTTTGATGAAAATACTTTACCCCCTTGAGCCAAATACTTCTTTTTCACCTGAAACCAAGGAACGCCCATTTTTATACCCATGGCTTTTGCTTCTTTACTTCTGGCAATCACACATCCATCATTATTAGACAGCACTACAATAGGCGTTTTCTTTAAATCTGGTCGAAATACTCTCTCACATGAGGCATAGAAGTTATCACAATCGACTAACGCTAAAAGCTTCATTCAAACTTATTAATGGCTGCAGTCACTGTTCCCATAATATCTAGGTCTTGACCATGCTGGATATAGATTGGCTTGTATTTTGAATTCTCTGGTAGCAAGCACAGTCGAGGCTTAAGTTGTAATCGTTTGCATACAAAGTCTCCATCTAGAGATGCAACAACAATGCTGCCATGCTTTGGTTTAAGACTTCGATCAACTATTAGGATGGCTTGGTCTGCAATATTTGCATCTAACATTGAATCTCCAGATACTCTTACCAAGAAAGTCGCAGCTCCATTCTTGATAAGGTATTGATTAAGATCAATAGGGCTTTCTAGGTAATCATTGGCAGGACTTGGAAAGCCTACAGATACTGGCTCTACAAAAAATTTTGTAAAAGTGGCAGGCAGATCATTTGCCAATATTGAACCGAGATAATTAATAGTCATGGGATTAAAAATACTGTATATTTATACAGTATTATTTGCTAACAAACAATAGTTTTACAGAGTAAATTCTTTTAATTCTTGCTGTTGTTCATCAAGCATCAGGCACCAGCCAGTTTTATGCCAATCACCTAAAACAATTCGAGTGCCAGAATTTATTTGATGAGTATCAGGTCTATGGGTATGGCCATGAATTAGCAAATCTATATGATGTTCTGCAAAAAAATCTTGGATGGCGGTTGGAGTGACATCCATAATAGCAATATCTTTATTAGTATTATTTTTTTGACTAGCATCACGCATGTTTGATGCAATATTGAGACGGTCATCTAAAGATTTCTGCAGAAATTCTTGTTGCCATTCTTCTGATCTAACTTCTTTTTTAAATTTCATATATTCAAGATCTTCGATGCAAAAAATATCTCCATGCGATAGAGCAATTTTTTGATCAAAGAAGTTCAAAAAGAATGGATCTGGAAGAAGAGTGAGATTAGATTGCTCTGCAAATTTTTGACCGCATAGGAAATCTCTATTGCCATGAATAAAAAATATTTCTAATCCATGCCGAGTGGCATGATTTATTTTTTGCATCACGCTGGTAGCAAGCTCGGAGTCATCATCATCTCCAACCCACGCTTCAAATAGATCACCTAATATGTATAGATGAGATAGTTCTTGAGCAGCGGTTTTTAAAAATTTAAAAAAGCCCTCTGTTACAGAGGGCGTATTTTTAGATAAATGAAGATCAGATATGAATCCTAACTTCATTCACTCACTGTAACTGAATTAATAACTGTTGGCTCAAGAGGGGCATCAGCATAGCCGCCAACAGTAGAGGTTGTGCTGAGAGCTATTTGATCCACAACATCCATACCATCAATCACTGAACCAAACACTGCGTAACCCCAGCCTTGAGAGGTTTCAGCTGTATGATTGAGAAAGTCATTATCTTTATGATTTATAAAAAATTGACCAGTAGCAGAATGAGGGTCCATGGTTCTGGCCATCGCAATAGAACCACGATCATTCTTCAATCCATTATTAGCTTCATTTTGGATTGGATCTGTATTCGTTGGCTTGGGAGTCATATTTTCGTCTAGACCGCCGCCTTGTACCATAAATCCTTCAATAATTCTGTGAAAAATTGTCCCTGAATAGTAGCCATCTTCAGCTAATTTTAAAAAGTTCGCTACAGTTATTGGTGCGTTATCAGCATCAAGTTCTAAATGGATGTCTCCGGCTGAAGTAGAAATAGTAACAAGTGACATTTGATCCTCCTCTGGATAATATTCAGTCTGATCTTTTTGATCAATGGGTGACAGGAAGAAGATTAATGCAACTGCAGTTACAATAATTATTAAGACAGTAATTTGTATTTTTGACATTAATAAAACCTACATTCCAATTAAGTTCTTTATAATAAGTGATTCATATATCAAATAATAGATGACAATTAAGATTTATAATTCCTTAACCAATCAGAAGGAAGATTTTGTACCCATACGTGAGGGCGAGGTTGGGATGTATGTCTGTGGAATGACGGTCTATGATAATTGCCATTTGGGTCATGCAAGAGCGATGATGGCTTTTGATATTCTTGCCCGCTATTTTCGATATCAAAATTATAAGGTTAATTTCATTCGCAATATTACTGATATAGACGACAAAATTATTGAAAGAGCCAATGAGAATAAAGAAACAATAGATGCTCTTACAGATCGTACGATTGCGAGCATGCAGGAAGATTTTTTTAAGCTCGGACTGGAGCTTCCTACAAATGAGCCTCGTGCAACAGACCATATTGAAGGCATGATTGCAATGATTAGTACGCTAATTGATAAAGGACATGCTTATCACTCTGAAGGGGGTGATGTTTTTTTTGCAGTGCGCACATTTCCTGAGTATGGAAAACTGTCAAATAAAAATATCGATGATTTGAATCCAGGCTCTAGAGTTGAAGAGGATGGTTCTAAAAAAGATCCATTGGATTTCGTGCTATGGAAAAGCGCCAAACTAAATGAACCATCATGGGACTCTCCTTGGGGTCTGGGAAGACCTGGCTGGCATATTGAATGCTCAGTAATGTCATTAGAAAATTTAGGCAAGCATTTTGACATTCATGGTGGAGGTCCAGATTTATTATTCCCTCATCATGAGAATGAAATAGCGCAATCTGAATGCGCTTCTGATCATAAATTTGCAAACTATTGGATGCATTCAGGATTGCTAAAAATTAATGGTGAAAAGATGTCAAAATCTTTGGGTAATTTTGCAATGCTGAAAGATTTGTTTGCTTCCTATCATCCAGAAGTCATCCGATATTACTTGATCTCTAGCCACTATAGAAGCTCTCTAAATTTTGACAACGAATCTCTCGATCAAGCGCGATCAGCTTTAACAAGACTATATCAGGCTTTATTGCTTGCACCATCAGAAGAGACAGATTTGCATGATGAGAGTGTCACGGAGTTTATAAAATCAATGAATGATGATTTAAATACTCCTGAAGCATTAAGCACTCTCTTTGGATTAGCAAAATCAATTAACAGCATTCAAAACATACAAGAGCAGAGCATGCTCTCATCAACCATGAAACAATTGGGCCAAGTTTTAGGGCTTCTAAATGAAAACCCTGAAGCTTTTCTTCAATATGGCGCTAATTTAACTGATGAAGATATTAGTAAGAAAATAGAGGAGAGAAATAAGGCAAGAGATAATAAGGATTTTCAAAAGGCTGATCAGATCAGAGATGAGCTTGCAGCACAGGGTATATTATTGGATGACTCTAGTGTTGGGACCAAATGGAAAAAATCTTAATCCTCTTCCTCTAGGTCATTAATTACTGATTCTATACCAGTCGAGCCCATATTCATCCCAACCACTCTTTCAATTCCCATTTTTGCATAGTGCTCAGCAGCATCCTTCATTAAACCTGATTGATCTAGTGTTAAACCACCATCCACGCATATATTAATTCCCGTAATAAATCTAGATTCATCTGAAGCAAGAAATAATGCTGTGTATGCAATATCGATTGGCATTCCAAAATCTTTGATCGGCTGATCTAGCTTGCTATCTTCAATCGCTGTGGCCAAAAGAGGTGTGTTGATAGTTCCAGGTGAAATAGCATTCACTCTTATTTTATATTCACCCAATTCAATAGCAGAATTTTTACAAAAATTTATAACTCCAGCTTTTGCAGCAGAATAAGCTAGGGGACCAGATCCCCCTCCCATGCCTGCAATCGAGGCTGTATTAATAATGGAGCCCCCAGAGATATTCTTTTTCATCACTCTAGCTGCATGTTTTGAGCCTAGAAAAACAGACTTTAAAAGTATTTGAAATGACTTATCCCATTCATCTCCATCAATATGCGTAATAGGACCAACTGCACCACCAATACCAGCATTATTAAAAATGATATTCAAACCGCCAAAATGATCAACTGCAATATTGATCATTTTTTCTATATCATTTTCTAAAGAAACATCAGTGACAGATATGCATGCATCTGAATCTAGTTTTTTTTGTTTAATAATTTCAAACGTTTCTTCGAGAGATTCTTTATTTATATCTGCTAAAACAACCTTAGCACCATGCTCTAAAAATAATAATGCAGTTTCCTTACCAATACCACTTCCAGCGCCTGTTATTACTGCGACTTTATCTTGCAATCTTTTCATTTAATGATTATTACTGAAACATTGTGAAAAGAAAAATAAAGTTTTCAAAGATTTAACTTTTATTCACAGACTTGTAATTAAATCGATTCAAACAAGGTATTAAATAACTAGCGTATGAACTAGAAAATCATGTTATCCCCAAAACTGGTTAATTCTACCCTAAAGTTCATATTAGATAAGGGGTCACTAAGGCCCCTTATTTTTTAATGAAGAGTAAGTTAGTACAGTTCATGCACTAAGATTACAAATAGATTAAAATTATTGATTGGTTAAAAGAATGGCTCCCTGACGTGGGATCGAACCACGGACCAATTGATTAACAGTCAACTGCTCTACCGCTGAGCTATCAGGGAACAAGTTGAGAATTATAAATTAAAATTCATAAAGTAAAACTAGATAATGACAAAAAATTTAACCGTTACATCTCCCTTTGAACCTGCGGGAAGTCAGCCAAAAGCAATTGAAACTCTTGTTAATGGCTTAAATGATGGATTGTTGCATCAAGTTTTGCTCGGTGTAACGGGATCAGGAAAAACTTACACCATGGCTAAAATCATTGAATCAACTCAAAGACCTGCGGTGGTTATGGCTCCCAATAAAACATTGGCAGCTCAATTATATGGAGAATTAAGAGATTTTTTTCCAAAGAACTCTGTCGAATATTTTGTGTCTTATTATGACTATTATCAGCCTGAAGCCTATGTGCCAACTTCAGATACTTACATTGCAAAAGATGCATCGGTCAATGAGCATATCGAGCAAATGCGTCTTTCTACAACCAAAGCCTTGCTAGAAAGAAATGACACAATTGTTGTTGCTACCGTATCAGCGATATATGGACTAGGTGCTCCTGAATCTTATCTGAATATGATTCTGCATTTAGATAGAGGTGAAACAATTGATCAAAGGTCTATTCTACGCCGTTTATCTTCTATGCAATACACTCGAAATGATATTGATTTTAGGCGTGCAACTTTTAGAGTTCGGGGTGATGTAATTGATATCTATCCAGCTGATTCAGAAAGAGATGCTTTAAGAATTGAATTATTTGGAGATGAGATAGAGCGCCTTTTATGGATAGATCCGTTAACTGGAGAGGTGATTAATGAAACTCCTCGGGCAACAATCTATCCAAAAACTCACTATGTCACACCTAAGCAGACAGTTCTAGACTGTCTTAAAACTGTTCGAGAGGAATTAAAAGAAAGAATTAAGTTCTTGCGTGATAATGAAAAATTGGTCGAGGCTCAAAGACTGCAAGAGAGAACAACTTACGATTTAGAAATGATGCAAGAGCTTGGATATTGTCAGGGCATAGAAAATTATTCACGTTATCTTTCGGGGCGAAATCCAGGCGAGCCACCACCATGTCTTTTTGATTATTTGCCTAAAAATGCAATAGTTTTTATGGATGAATCTCATGTCTCAGTTCCTCAGATTGGAGGTATGTATAAAGGCGATCGCTCTAGAAAAGAAACTCTGGTTGATTATGGGTTCAGATTACCATCTGCTTTAGACAATCGCCCGCTTAGATTTGAGGAATGGGAAGAGGTTACTCCTCAAAAAATCTATGTTTCTGCAACTCCTGGCAAGTATGAATTAGAGCATAGCGACAATATGGCTGAGTTACTGGTCAGACCAACTGGCTTGATTGACCCAGAGATTGAAATTAGACCAGCAACCTCTCAAATTGATGATGTGATTGGTGAATGCAATGAAAGAGCAGCCCTAAAAGAAAGGGTATTAATAACAACTCTTACAAAACGCATGGCTGAAGATTTAACTGATTATTTAGAAGAGAATGGCATTAGAACTCGCTATATGCACTCTGATGTAGACACAGTAGAGCGAACTGAAATTATTAGAGATTTAAGATTGGGTCATTTTGATGTTTTGGTGGGGATTAATTTATTAAGAGAGGGTTTAGATATTCCTGAAGTTAGTTTGGTAGCAATACTTGATGCTGACAAAGAAGGCTTTTTAAGGTCAGAAGTGACGCTCATTCAGACAGTTGGACGGGCAGCAAGAAATATTCGGGGAAAGGCGATCATGTATGCCGATAAGATTACAGGTTCCATGCAGAGAGCCATTGATGAAATGTCACGAAGGAGAGAAATACAAGTTAAATTTAATAAAGATAACAACATTACTCCAACTTCAATTGTAAAAGATATTAAAGACGTAATGGAGGGAGCAAGAGTTACTAAACAAGCAAAGAAAACCAAACCTCAGAATTTTGAAAAAGAACTTCCTTTTAAAATTAAAAATGAATCACCAGATGAGATTTCAACATCAATAAGTAAGTTAGAAGATCAGATGTATATTTATGCCAAAGAAACTGAGTATGAAAAAGCTGCATTTTGTAGAGACCAGATTAAGAATCTTAAATGGCAGCTTCTTAATTCGTGATTCTAGCTATCACTGCAATTTTGAGCTAATAAGAGATAATAATAATCTCTAACTCTTTCAACAAAATCCACCGTTTGCTGGCCCCTAGAATAGTTCTCTGAATCCATTGAGGTCTTCAAATTGAGTAAATATCGCTCTAAATCTAACCAAGTCACTTCAATGGGCTTTTTATCTATTGCATTAATTGCATTTCTTATATTTGTAGTACCTAAATTATAGGAGGCTAATATAAATGCAATCTTGTCACCTGATGAAGTTCCATAGTCAGTGGTTGATTTGAGATCAGAAATATATTGTGCACCGCCATAAATACTTTGAATTGGATCCAAACGGTTTGTAACTCCGACCGATGCTGCTGTGGGGAGCGTTAACATCATCATGCCTTTAACTTGAGTTGCTGACCGAGCCTTTGGATTCCATTGCGATTCTTGAAAAGCAACAGCAGCAAGAAGCTCCCATTCAATATCAAATGTTTGGGCGGCTTCCAGAAAATCATTTTTGTATTTTAAGAATCTTGATTTTTTTAATTCATCAAATTTCTTTTTTTCAAAATCACTGAGCCTTGAAAATGAATATAATTTTTCGTTAATAATGCTGCAGTAAACTGAAACAGGAGTGTTTTCAGGTTCTTTTGTACAGGCATACAGACCAAAAATAAAGATGAAAATAATTGAGTTTTTTGCAAGGAATTGCATTGTTTTTATTTTTTTAATATTAAACATCCTTATAATTAATCTTTACAATATTTTACTAGAGAGCTAGTGTCAAAAAATCTTAATTTGCTGCTTCAAGGTCCCTCCAGTTTTTCGCCGTCCAAAATTTCCTCTCTTAGCTCTGAGCTCAATTCAACAAATGATTCTCCAATTGCAGAATTAAATATTTATGAATTTTATTCTGTAGATATAAATAAAGATTTTTCTGATCATGGAAAATTATTTGAGCTATTAAGTTCTAAAGAACCTATTACTTTGCCTAATTTTTTTATTGGTCCAAGATCTGGAACTATTAGTCCGTGGTCATCTAAAACAAGCGAAATAATAAATAATGTTGGTATTCAAGGCGTCAATAGAATTGAAAAGTATTTAGGCTGCTTTATTAAAAACAAAATTTCTGTAGCTGATTTGAACTTGTCATGTTTATTTGATCGCATGACACAAGAAGTCTTCATGAGTGCAAAAGATATTGCTTTAGTTAGCACCGCTCTAAAAAGAAAGCCTTTGATACACATTGATATTTCAAAAGCGGCCAAAGATTCCTTGATTAAAGCAAATCAAGATTTAGGATTAGCATTGTCTGAAGAAGAAATTGATTATTTAGATCATTTTTATTCATCTGAATCTCGCAATCCAACCGATGCTGAGTTAATGATGTTTGCCCAAGCCAATTCAGAGCATTGTAGGCACAAAATATTTAATGCTGCTTGGATAATAAATTCTATTACTCAAGAAGAATCTTTATTTGATTTAATTAAAAAAACAAGCAAAGGAAATAAACCAGATTTGATTTCAGCATATAAAGACAATGCTGCTGTTATTTCAGGTGCTGACGTAATGACGCTGAATAGAAATTTAAAAAATTGCTATAGCTTTTCTTCTGAAAAAATAAATTCAACTTTAAAAGTTGAAACTCACAATCATCCTACGGCTATTTCTCCTTTTCCAGGAGCTGCAACAGGTTCTGGTGGAGAAATAAGAGATGAGGGTGCAACCGGCTCTGGTGCAAAACCTAAAATGGGATTGGTTGGTTTTAATGTTTCAAATCTTAGATTAGCGGACTTTCCTCGTGCATGGGAACAAGTTCCGCATATACCTTCAAGAATTGCCTCTCCTCTGCAAATTATGATCGAGGGGCCTATTGGTGCAGCAGCATTTAATAATGAATTTGGACGACCAAGCACAGTTGGTTACTTTAGAGTTTTTGAGCAACCCTTTGTTCATAATAAAACTTATGGATATCACAAACCAATTATGCTGGCTGGAGGCATTGGTGAGGTAAAAGATAGAAATAGCATTAAAAACCCCATAGAAGTTGATGATTTGGTTGTCGTTCTAGGCGGTCCTTCAATGCTCATAGGATTAGGAGGTGGGGCAGCCTCATCCATGTCGTCTGGAGAAAGCGATGAAGATCTAGATTTTGCTTCCGTTCAAAGAGAAAACGCCGAAATGGAGAGAAGATGCCAAGAGGTAATTAACCAATGTGCATTTGAATCACCAAACCTCATTGAATTTATTCATGATGTTGGAGCGGGAGGGCTTTCAAATGCGATTCCTGAATTGGCTAAAGACTGTAATTTAGGTGTTGCTATTGACTTGAGCTTGATACCTGTTGCTGACCCAAGTCTTTCTCCTATGGAAGTTTGGTCAAATGAATCTCAAGAACGTTATGTCTTAGCAATCAAAAAATCAAATAAAGATATTTTTGAAAATATATGTCGAAGAGAAAGATGCCCGGTTGCATTTGTGGGCCACACCACATCATCAGATGCAGTAGAGGTTTATGACCCAGAAAGAGATGAATTTCCAGTTCAAGTTCCCTTATCAATGTTATTTGGAGACTTGCCTATTACCGATATGGAAGTTAATCATCCAAAAACTGAGCAAGTAAATGATTGTGTTAATGATGGCTTAGATTTATCTGAGGTAATTCAGCGAGTTCTTTCGCATCCCTCTGTGGCCTCGAAATCCTTTTTAATTACAATTGGTGATAGAACTGTTGGCGGATTAGTTGCTCGCGATCAACTAGTAGGAAGATATCAAGTGCCTACTTCAAACTATTCAATGTCCACCAAATCATTTCTTAGTAATGAAGGGGATGTTTTATCAATTGGAGAAAAGCCAACTCTTGCAATTAAAAATCCAGCAGCATCCATGAGGATGGCTTTAGCTGAGGCATTAATGAACTTAATCTCTGCTCCAGTTAAGAATCTTGATCTTATAAGGCTTTCGGCAAATTGGATGGCAGCTTGTGGAGATGAGAAAGATAACTACGCCTTAAGATCTGGAGTTGAAGCCCTATCAAACATATGCGTTGAGTTAGGAATCGCTATACCAGTAGGCAAAGATTCTTTGTCTATGAAAACAAAGTGGAATGAAGAAGATCATGAGCTAGAAGTAAAGAGTCCCTTGTCAGGAGTTATTACTGCTATGGCTCCAATTGAAGACGTATCATTGGCTGTAACAACTGAATTTAATGAGCATGGTTCAAAAGATCTATATCAATTATTTTTGAATGATCAATCAAGATTAGGCGGCTCTATTTTTGAAGAAGTTACTTCTTCCAGCATTCAAATAGTTCCAGATATTGATGATGTTGAATCATTTAAATCCCTATTTAATTCAATTCAGGAGTTAATAAAGCGAGGCTGGATCATTGCTTTGCATGATATTTCTGATGGAGGATTGTTCACCACCATTGCAGAATTATCATTTACTAATAAGGTTGGTATGGAAATTTTGGTTCCAGAGAATTTTCAAAATGAACTCCAGATGCATTATCTATTTGCTGAAGAAACAGGCGCTGTCATTCAATTTCATAATGAATTTGAGGAGCAAGCGTTACATTTTTTGAAACAAAAAAATATCGAATATCGAAAGTGTGCAACACAAAAATCTGATGCAAAGATTTCAATTTCTTCAAACAATCAAATTGAATTTTCTGATTCAGTAATAAATTTAGAAAAAGTCTGGAATGAAACCTCTTACTCAATCAAATCGTCTAGAGATAATCCTGATAGTGCAAAAGAAGAGCACGATCTAATTGAAAAATTTGATGATCAAGGTTTGGTTGCTAGAGATAATTTTAAATTTTCTGCTAAGTTACCTGCATTAAATAAACATTTAAAGCCTAAGGTAGCAATTTTTAGAGAGCAGGGAGTTAATGGTCAAAATGAAATGGCTGCAGCATTTATGTTGGCTGGTTTTGATGCTTTTGATGTTCATATGCAAGATCTTCTTGATAATCCAAGCATGCTTTCAGAATTTCAGGGTCTGGCAGCATGCGGTGGCTTTTCTTATGGTGATGTGCTTGGAGCTGGAGGAGGCTGGTCATCAAGTATTAGCTATAATAATGCTGTCAGAGATTCATTTGAACAATTTTTTAATCGAGATGAAACATTTACTTTTGGTGTTTGTAACGGATGCCAAATGCTATCTAATTTAAAGGACTTAATTCCAGGTGCCGAAAATTGGCCTGAGTTTTTATGGAATGAATCTGATCAATTTGAGGCACGTTTATCTCAAGTCACCATTGCTGAATCGCCATCTGTTTTGTTGGCTGGTATGGCAGGTTGGCAAATTCCTGTCGCTGTTGCCCATGGCGAGGGTCGAGCTTCATTCAAGGGAGAGTCACTGAAAAGCCTTTCAGAGCAAAATCAGATAGCAGTTCAGTTCACAGATCATCATGGAGCCGTGGCTTCTTCATATCCATTAAACCCCAATGGATCGCCTAAAGGTATTACTGGTCTTACTTCTAGAGATGGAAGGGCAACAATCATGATGCCTCATCCAGAAAGAGTGTTCAGATCTCAACAATTATCTTGGAAATCATCAAGGTGGAAGGAGTATTCGCCTTGGATGCAAATTTTTATAAATGCATACAAGTTTTGTCAAGAGACTTAAATTATATGAACTACCAGAGTTTTAAAGCCTCTTCTCTGAAGGGGAACTTGCCTAAATTTACGTCATCAAAATAATACTTTAGTGTCTTGGTAACAGTTGGAAATGCAATTTCATCCCATGGGATTTCATCTTTTGTAAATAGTTTGACTTCAGAGCTTTCTGAAGTAGGCCCAAATTCTTCGTTACCTAAGTTGGCTAAATAAAAAAAGTGTACCTGACTAATATGAGTCAAACTAAATGCAGTATAGGGAGCAATAATTTTTGGTGTAGCCTGAGTTTCTTCTTTTGTCTCCCTTAATGCGCCTTCTTGGAGAGTTTCAGCATTCTCCATAAATCCTGCAGGCAATGTCCATCGCCCAAAGCGAGGCTCTATGTTCCTTTTGCATAAAAGAACATATTCATCTTTAATGCATATAGTTCCTACAATTAGGTTCGGATTGGTATAAAAAATTGAACCGCAAGCAGAACAAACATACCGTTTTAAATTGTCATCTGCTGGAACTTTAAAATCAATTTGATCGCTTCCGCATTTTGAACAATATCTCAAAAGTGCTCCTTTCCTAGAGAATTAAATGTCGTAAGAAGTTAAACTTACGCAATGATTGAAGACATCAAGTATAAACTAAATTTGCTCAATTCTGAAAAGCCAAGTGGTAGACCTCAGGCTTCAGTTTTAATAGCTATTTTGTATTATGGAAAATTTATTGAATCTCCTGAGTTAATCTATACACAACGTTCTAGTCATCTTTCAACTCATTCAGGCGAGGTAAGTTTTCCTGGAGGAAAAGCAGATAAAACAGACTCAAGCCTTTTTGGAACAGCATTGCGAGAGTCCCAAGAAGAAATAAGTCTTAATAGTGATGATGTTACTGAATTAGGTAAATTAAATTATATTATCTCTCGCCATAACATAGAGGTTAATCCTTTTGTAGCCTTGGTTGATCAGTCCCAAGCCTTAGAGCCCAATGAGGAGATACAAGAAATTTTTACAGTCCCATTAGATTTTTTGCTTGACTCAAAAAATATCCAAAGAGAAAGGATTGAAAGGCAGGGCAGTGTTTGGCAAGTGCCTACTTGGAACATAAAGAATCAAAAGATATGGGGTTTGACTGCAATGATTACGATAAACTTTTTAAATGTATGTTTTGATGCGAATATAGAGATATTAGAGGGCTAATTGAAATGATAATTGATATCAATAGTAAAAGTTTAAGCACTGAAAATGATGATTTTTGGATAGCTCCAGACGCAACAGTTATTGGAGATGTACAAATGGCAAAAGATACAAGCATTTGGTTTCATTGCACTCTCAGAGGAGATAATGAACCAATTATCTTAGGTGAAGGAACAAACATTCAAGATAACTCTGTTATACATACAGATCCAGGATTTGGGTGCACTATTGGTAAATTTGTAACTGTTGGTCATTTGGCCATGCTGCATGGATGTGAAATTGGCGATGGATCACTTATCGGTATAGGTTCTGTCATTCTAAATGGAGCTAAAATAGGAAAAAATTGTATTATTGGAGCAAAGGCATTGATTACGGAGGGTATGGAGGTGCCTGATGGATCAATGGTGCTAGGTATTCCTGCAAAAATTAAAAGAGAGCTCACTCTTGAAGAACAAGCAATACCATCTTTAAATGCTTATCATTATATTGAAAATTACAAGAGGTATAAGGCCGAGCTAGGTTAGCCCAATGTCAGGAAGAATAGTAAGTTATCACGATGAATCTACAGAGTGTGAGGGATATCTATCACTGCCTGAATCTTCACAATCTGTGCCATTGGTTTTGGTTGCCCATACATGGAAAGGTAGATCTGAGTTTGAAGACCAAAAAGTAGTAGCACTAAATAACTTAGGATATGCAGCTCTCTCGATTGATATTTTTGGCGGGGGCATTAATGGCAGCAGCGTTGAAGAGAATCAGGCATTAATTGAACCTTTTGTTAAAAATAGGCAGCTATTTAGACAGCGTCTAATAAGTGCCGTTGAGTTTGGTAAAACCATTGAGGGTATTGATGCATCAAAAATAGCATTAATAGGATTTTGTTTTGGTGGCCTTGCAGCAATTGAGCTTGCTCGCTCAGGATATCAACTCTCAGGATGTGTAAGTTTTCATGGGCTATTAAATCAATCTGACGAACCATTTCAAAAGGTGAATACTAAATTATTGATTTTGCATGGAGACAAAGATCCTATGGTTTCTGCAGATCAAATCTTGGCTTTACAGGATGAAATGACAAAATCAGAGGCTGATTGGCAATTTATTAGCTATGGTAATACTTACCATGCGTTTACCAATCCTGCAGCTAACGATATTGAAATGGGAACAGTTTATAATCATGATAGTGACATGAGATCGTGGACAGCAATGTCTAATTTTTTAGAGGAAGTTTTTAGCAATGTTAACAAGTGAACTGAGAGCTAAGTTTTTAGAGTACTTCAGTAAAAATGATCATGAGGTGGTCGATTCTAGCCCTTTAATTCCAGCTAATGACGACACACTTTTATTTACTAATGCTGGGATGGTTCAATTTAAAGATGTATTTTTAGGATCTGATAAGCGTCCTTACAAAAGAGCCACTACAACTCAAAGATGTATCCGCGCCGGCGGAAAACACAATGATTTAGAAAATGTAGGTTACACCCTTAGACATCACACATTCTTTGAAATGTTGGGTAATTTTAGTTTTGGAGATTATTTTAAAGAAGAAGCAATTCAACTTGCCTGGAAGTTTTTAACCCATGAACTAAATTTGGATAAAGAAAAATTATGGATCTCTGTTTTTAGAGAAGATGACGAAGCTGCAGAAATCTGGTCATCAACAATTGGTGTTGATCCTGAGAGAATCGTCCGGTTAGATGAGGAAGATAATTTTTGGTCGATGGGTGATACAGGCCCATGCGGACCTTGCTCAGAAATTTATTATGATCATGGTGAACAATATGAGGGCACTCCACCTGGATCACCAGGTGATGATGGAGATAGATTTGTAGAAATTTGGAACCTAGTTTTCATGCAGTTTAACAGAGATGCTAAAGGTGCATTAAAACCTCTGCCAAAGCCTTCCGTTGATACTGGCATGGGATTAGAGAGGGTTGCTGCTGTGATGCAGGGCGTAAATTCAAACTATGAAACGGATCTTTTTCTTAATCTTATTAAGGCCTCTGAGGATGCTATTCAGTCTCCTGGAGAAGCATCGCATAAAGTAATTGCAGACCATATTCGAAGTGTTAGCTTTTTAATCGCTGATGGCATAACTCCGTCGAATGAAGGCAGGGGATATGTCCTTAGAAGAATTATGCGAAGGGCTATTCGTCATGGCTATAAGCTTGGTGCCAAAAAACCATTTTTGTATTCCTTGGTGAAGTCATTAGTAAGAGAGATGGAGTCTGCATTCCCAATGCTTGCTTCCAACCAAAAACAAATTGAGGAAATTATTCACAATGAAGAGAATAAGTTTCTTGAAACTTTAGATAAAGGAATTGAAATTTTAGAGAATGAAATTGCTAACATGGATTCAAAGGTTATTCCTGGAGATGTTGTGTTCAAACTTCATGATACGTTTGGGTTCCCTTTTGATCTAACTGCGGATATTGCCCGTGAACAAGATTTAAAGTTAGATGAAGCAGGTTTTAATAAATGTATGGAAGAGCAAGTAAAAAATTCGAAATCAGCCAATAAGTTCAAAGGCACTCAATTAGACTTGTCCTCAATTAATGAAACCAAATTTCTTGGCTATGACAGGTTAAATGCTGAAGGCAAGATCTTAGGTTTATGGAATGATGATCTGCAAGTAGATTCTGCAACTTCTGATAAAGAATATTTTCTTGCATTAGATCAAACTCCTTTTTATGCAGAATCAGGAGGCCAGGTTGGAGACCAGGGAGAATTTTCTAGCTCTAGTGGAAGTGGACAGATATTAGATTGTATTAAACAGGGAAAAATCTTTCTTCATACAATTAAACTTGATGAGGGCACAGTTAACTCAGGTGAGACATTAAAACTTGCAGTCGCATCTGACAAGAGGGCTTCAGCAGCTTCTAATCATTCTGCAACTCACTTAATGCATGCTGCCTTGAAACATGTTCTTGGTAGTCATGTTGAGCAAAAGGGATCACTGGTAGATGCTTCAAAACTACGTTTTGATTTTTCTCATCCTAAAGCAGTAACAAAAGATGAGATAAAACAAATAGAATTATTGGTTAATCAACATACCCTAAACAATGCTGAAGTAAAAACTGAATTAATGAAACTGGATGATGCCATTGCATCTGGTGCTGAGGCGATGTTTGGCGAAAAATATGATGATGAGGTTAGAGTTTTATCAATGAGTGATGGTTTCTCGGTAGAGCTTTGCGGTGGAACCCATGTTACAAGGACCGGTGATATTGGCATGTTTGTTATCCTAAGCGAATCCAGCGTTTCATCAGGAGTTCGAAGAATTGAAGCTGTAACTGGTGCTAAGGCAGTAGAACTAGCACTCGAGATACGATCTCAACTTCAAGATGTTCAAGGAATATTAAATGTTGGAGCTTCTCAGGTTAGCTCCAAAGTTGAAGACTTGGTTAAAGAAAATAAATCCTTAAAAAAAGGGAATACAAGTAAAGCGAAATCTTCAGTAGATCTTAAAGAAGTGATACATAAAATTAAGAACTTTGATTTGGTTTTGATAGAGGCAGATACCCAAAATATCCAAGATTTAAGGCAGCTGGTTGATAGTTCTAAAAAAGACCAATCGCAAAGATGCGTTTTAATCTTGAGCCACCAAGATTCTAAAGTTGTGATGGTTTGCGGAGTGACAGATGATATTCAAGAATCATTGAGCGCCAATGATGTTATTCAAGCAATCGCCAAGGCCTCTGATGGAAAAGGCGGTGGTCGCAAGGATTTTGCTCAAGGAGCAGGTGTAGCTGATAATTTTGAAGAATTTGTTAATTCTATTCCTGATATCGTACAATCCATCGCTTAATCTTTAAGCATTAATGATGGAAACAATAGTATTAAAATTTGGCGGTACCTCAGTTGGGTCGACTGACAGAATATCTGTTGTTGCAAATTTAATTAAAACCGCATGTAAAGAAGCCTCACCCGTTGTTGTAGTTTCTGCGATGAGCGGAGAAACGAATCGTTTAATTGATTTGGCTAAATCCTTCGGAGCTGAACCTAATAAAAGAGAGTTTGATGCCCTTGTTTCTACTGGAGAGAAGGTTAGCGCCTCCTTGGTTTCCATTGCCTTGAATCAATTAGGCTTAAAAGCTAAATCGCTGTCTGCTGCTCAATTTGGTATGAAGACCACTTCTAATTTTTCTCGAGCAAAAATCCTAGATTTAGATAAGGACGTTATTTTCAAAACTATTGAAGACGGTTATATCCCAATTATTACTGGATTCCAGGGCGTCAATAATGACGGTGATACAACCACTATGGGAAGAGGTGGAAGTGATACTACTGCAGTAGCAATAGCTGCTTCAATTAAATCTAAGCGCTGTGATATTTATACCGATGTTGATGGTATCTACACAACAGATCCTAGAATTGTTCCAAATGCAAAAAAACTTGATTCAATCAGCATGGAGGAAATGTTGGAACTAGCAGGTCAGGGTGCTAAAGTTATGCAAATACGTGCGGTTGAGTTCGCGAATAAATATAAGGTTCTAGTAAGAGTTTTATCAAGTTTCGAACCAGGCTCTGGAACGCTTATTTTACAGGAGGAAGAGGGAATGGAAGATGCTGTGATTACGGGTATAGCCTCACAAAAAGATCAAACAAAATTTACTTTGCATGGTGTTGGTGATACTCCTGGAATTGCCTCTGGTATTTTAAGTCCAGTAAGCGATGCAGGTATTGAAGTAGATGTTATTGTCCAAAATGTGAGTGTTTCTGGAAAAACAGATTTTACTTTTACAGTTGGAAACGCTGATAGAGCTGAGGTTGAATCAGTTTTAACAAAAAAAATGCAAGGTATCTCATATGATGAATTAATCATTGATGAAGGCATTGGTAAGGTTTCTTTGGTAGGCGTTGGCATGCGCTCCCATGCAGGAATCGCTAGCACTGCATTTAATGCATTAGCAGATGCTGGAATAAATATTCAAATGATTAGCACTTCAGAAATTAAAATTACAATTGTTATTTCAGGTGATCAGCTTGAAGAAGCAGTCAAAACTTTGCATTCAGCATTTAATTTAGGAGATTAATGTACGACTTAATATTAAAAAACGGGACCCTTATCAATGAAGGGAAAATTTTTGAATCTGATATCGCAATTAAAGGAGATAGAATTGAGAAAATTGCATCTTCCATAGATGCAGAATCTAAAAGTACTGTTGACCTTAAAGGTAAATATGTAATTCCAGGATTGATTGATGACCAAGTTCACTTCAGAGAGCCTGGTTTAACTCATAAAGGCGAGATTGCAACAGAATCAAAAGCTGGTCTCGCTGGAGGCGTTACCAGTTACTTTGAAATGCCCAATGTTAATCCAACCACCACAACCAATGAGAATCTAACAAAAAAATTTCAGCTAGCCAGCACAAAATCTGTTTCAAACTATTCATTTCATCTTGGAGCAAGCAATACCAACATTGAAGAAATTAAAAAAGCAGATATACATCAAGCCGCAGGATTAAAAGTTTTTATGGGAGCTTCAACTGGTCACATGCTGGTTGATGATTTGGATGCTTTAGATGATATTTTTCACTATTCTCCGCTGATAGTTGTAACGCATTGTGAAGATCAGAAAACAGTCGAAAGAAATGAGCAATTATTTTTTAAGAAATATGGGGAAGGAGTTTCTCCCGAGCATCATCATTTAATTCGAGATGTTGAAAGCTGTTACATCTCTAGCTCTTTGGCGGTTAGCTTAGCTAAAAAATATGATGCCGACCTCCATGTGTTTCATTTAACCACTGAAAAAGAAATGGAGTTATTTTCTGCTGGTGAGGCAGACCAAAAGAAGATCACTGCAGAAGTTTGTGTGCATCACATGTATTTCAATGACTCACATTATGCTGAGCTTGGCAATCAAATTAAATGCAATCCATCCATTAAACAAGAATCAGATCGTCAGGCATTAATCAAAGCACTTTTAGAAAATAAAATTGATATCATTGCCACGGATCATGCTCCTCATACATGGGAGGAAAAGAGCAGAGCTTATACTGAAGCGCCAGCAGGCTTACCCTTAGTTCAACATGGCCTTCAGATTTTAATGGATCTTTATCATCAGGATGTTTTATCTCTTGAAACCATTGTTGAAAAGACAAGCCATAATATAGCTAAAAGATTTCAAGTAAAAGACAGGGGTTATATAAGAGAAGGATATTATGCTGATCTCGCAATCCTAGATCATGATAAGCCCTATGAGGTTTCTAAGGAAAATATTTTATATAAGTGTGGTTGGTCACCGTTTGAAGGCCATAGTTTTAAATCCTCAATATTTATGACTATCGTTAATGGCAATATTGCTTTTAAGGATGGAATGGTAAGCGAGAACCTGCCTTTTGGGATGCAAATAGAATTCGATAGATAGTATTATTTTCTTGTTTTAAAACGTTATAATTCTTGTCCAAAAAATCGGAGAGTTGGCTGAGTGGTCGAAAGCGCCTCCCTGCTAAGGAGGTATACGGGCAACTGTATCGAGGGTTCGAATCCCTCACTCTCCGCCAGTTCTAAATCTCTTTCTCCATTCGAACCATTGGCACTGTTTTGCCAGATTTTGCCTTATAAATAACATCCTCGATTGGTTCATAGCCTTGGGTTTCATAAAGGAGTACCCCCGACAGGGTGGCCATAAGCTCACACTTCTTAAATCCAAGATTTTTTGCAGCTTCTTCACCCAAATTCATTACCAATGAACCAACACCTTTTCTTATCCAATCAGGATGCGTATACATAGCTCTTATGCGGGCAGAATCTTTTTTAGGATCCAGGAATTGATCATCTCTATTAGGTGTATGATTACCACCAAATAAAGTTTCTCTATTGCTCCATCCACCGCACCCAATGAATACGTCTTTGCTGAAGATCATGAAATATGTCCCATCTTTAATAAGCTGATCATCTAAACCCATGCTATCAAAAGACGCTTCTAACTCATCTTTCGTAAGAAGGGGTCCTAGGAGATGTTTAATCGAGAGCGTCATTAATTTTTCAATGACTGGGATATCATCAAGAGTTGCAATTTTGTGGGTAAACTCATTCATATTTTTATATTTTAATCTCCATGATTATTATAGTAGCTGTTAAAATCTGTTTATAAATTTCTCCTATTTTTAAATTATATGAGCCGATCAAATTCAGAAAATCCTACGTCTGCATTTGATGACACTCTTGAGGATATTTTAGAGCTGCTGGAAGATGATGCTCAGCATTTTATCTATCTAACAGGTGCAGCAGGCACCGGCAAAACAACATTGATTGAGCGTGTTAAGGATGAGTGCTTATTAAAAAAAATGGTTGTAGCCCCAACTGGGGTTGCGGCATTAAATATTGGTGGTAGCACGATTAATTCAGCATTCAGGATTGGTTTTGATACTTTTCCAGTCACCCAAGAATCAAAAGACCCACGCTTTAAAAAATTATTAAAAAATCTGGAGCTACTTATTATCGATGAAATTTCTATGGTTCGAGCGCCCATGCTAGATGCAATTTCTGAAACCCTTCAAATACATCGTAATTCATCTAAGCCATTTGGCGGTATACATGTGCTTGCATGTGGTGATTTGTTCCAGTTACCGCCGGTGGTAAAAGAGAATGAGGAAACTGCAATCTTTGAAAGATATGAATCGGTATACTTTTTTAGCGCAGATAATTTTCAAGCGATTGAGAAACCTTCATTTTTTGAGTTAGTTAGCTCTTTTAGACAGCAGGATGACAAAGAGTTTTATCACTTGCTTAATAATGTTCGCCTTGGACAAAACCTTGAGGAGTCTATTAAGACAATCAATCAGACTTGTCATAATCGAGAGTTCGACATTGAATCCTCACTTATCATTACTTCAAGAAAGTACCGCGCAGAACAAATTAATGAAGAAATGTTGAATTTAATTGATGGTCCTGCAACTGCAGCTAAATCAAAAGAGCAAGGTGAATTAAATGAAAATGATCTGCCTGCTCCAAGAGAGCTCCGTGTAAAAGAGGATGCCAAAGTTATGTTTATTAAAAACGATCCTGATGGCAGATGGGTCAATGGAACAATTGGAGTAGTGATTGATTGTTCAGATAAAAATAAGAAAGTTATTAAGGTTAAAGTTGGTAAAGAAGTATTTAAGGTTAAAAGGGAAGAATGGAATAAAGTCAGATATGTCTATGACGAATTTAATGATGAGATGGAAGAAGAGATTGTCTCTTCTTTTAAGCAATTTCCTCTTAAATTAGGTTGGGCGGTTACTATTCACAAGGCTCAAGGTTTGACTCTTGAAAGTTGCTCTGTAGACCTAGGGGACGGAGCTTTTGCTACAGGTCAAGCTTATGTAGCTCTAAGTAGATGCAAAACCTTAGACTCTTTAAACTTATATAGAGAGCTCAAAGTCAGAGATGCTTTGGTTGATCCAGATATTCAAGATTTTCATGCAGAACACTTTGGATAGCTCTACAATAGAATTTTACTTTTCTCATTGAGTCCATGGAAAATCTTATATCTTATATTTCTGAATTAATAATTAGATTTTCCGATTTTGTTTGGGAGTGGAATGCTCCGTTTTTGGTTGGGGCAGGAATATATTTTCTTATTTTCTCTAAACTTACTCCTTTTAAATATATCCGTCATGCCTTTCACTTAATTAGAGGCAAGCATACAAAACAAGAAGACATTGGAGAAGTTACTCATTTTCAAGCTTTAACTACTGCATTATCCGGCACCATTGGACTAGGCAATATTTCTGGTGTTGCTCTCGCCATTGGTTATGGCGGCCCAGGAGTGATTTTTTGGATGTGGGTCACGGCAATTGTTGGTATAGCAACCAAATTTTTTACTTGCACTTTATCTGTCATGTATCGAGATGTAGATGAGGATGGCACGGTTCGCAGTGGACCTATGTACATCATTAAAAATGCACTCCCGAAGTCTATGATGCCATTGGCATATTTTTTTGCAGCTGCTGGTTTAATTGGTGCTTTGCCAGGATTTCAGAGCAATCAAATGGTTCAAATGCTTGAGACCTTGCCAATATTTGATTTCAAATATTTTAATTTAATGGCTGGAATAATTTTAGCTGCGATTACAGGAGCAGTAATTTTTGGTGGTTTGGTTAGAATAGCTAAGGTTTCTCAATGGCTTGTACCTTTTATGAGCATTTTATATTTTGGCTCTATCATGGTTGCGCTAATATTAAATTTTGATGCGGTCATTCCTGCATTTCAAATTATTATTAAAGATGCTTTTACTGGCTCTGCAGTAGCTGGAGGAAGTGTTATAGCTGTAATTATCATGGGCGTTAAAAGAAGTGCTCATTCCAACGAAGCTGGGATAGGAACAGAGTCACTGGTTCATGGTGCCGCAAAGACTTCAAATCCAGTCAAACAAGGTTTAGTTGCTATGCTCGGACCTATTTTTGATACTTTGATAATGTGCACATCTACTGCCTTATTAATTATTATTTCAGGCGTTTGGTTAAATATAGACTCAGGTGTTGAGGGTGTTAAATTAACTTCAGAAGCATTTAGTGTTCTTCTTGGTCCGGTGGGATATGCAATTTTGCTTACATGTGTTGTTAGCTTTGGAGCAAGCACTATCTTTACTTACTCATTTTATGGCTCTGCTTGCGCTCAATTTTTATTTGGTAAAAAAGGAGTAAAGGTTTATCAGTGGGTCATTATTTTCTTTGTTGTCGTCTTTGCAGTAATACCTGTGAAGACCGCCATTGCTGTTATTGATCTTTCATTCGCATTTATGGCGATACCAACATTAATTTCATCAGTTTGGTTGGCACCGAAGGTGATTGAAAAGGCAAAAGTTTATTTTGCTACTTTGGAGTCCGAGACTTCATCTGCTTAAGTTTATCCGTCTTTTAGAATCTCTCTAGCTGCATTTTTTCCAGGCAGGCCTGTCACTCCACCGCCAGGATGAGTACCTGAGCCACACATATACAATGATTTTAGCGGCCCTCTATAGTTTCCATAATTCATTAAGGGTCTTGCAGCCCACATTTGATCAAGAGACATTTGCCCATGCATAATATCTCCACCAATTAATCCAAATTTTTCCTCTAAGTCCAATGGCGATAAAATCATCATCCCCAAAATAGACTCTCTAAAATTCGGTGCATGTTGTGTCACGGTTTCAATAATTGTATCTGCAGCAGCCAATCGATGATCATGCCAAGAGGTTCCATCAGGTAAAGTAGGAGAGAATTGCTGGCAGAATAAGGATGCAACATGTTTGCCCTCTGGGGCTAGAGTACTATCCATGGTTGAGGGAATTAACATTTCTACAATTGGTGCAGAAGACCAGCCGTGTGACTTAGCATCGATATAAGCTTTATCCATGTAATCTAGTGTAGGAGCTATGACAATACCACTTTGATGATGTTCAGCTATTTCTTTGCCAGGTAGAGCAGAGAAATCTGGCAATTCAGAAAGAGCAACATTCATCCTAAAAGTCCCAGATCCACATTTATATCCATCGATGCTGCGATTAAATTCTGAATCTAATTCACTTTCAGAGATTAATTTTTTATATAGGAGCTTTGGATTAAGATTTGAAATTATTTTTTTAGCTTTTCTGGAGCTTCCATCATCTAATTGAACTCCAATAGCGGCACCATCCTCAATAATTACTTTATTGACTGATGCACTTGTAAAAACTTCAACTCCATTCTCCTTGCATGCTTTTTCCATGGTTTTAGTGATCGAGCCCATGCCACCAATTGCATGGCCCCATGCACCTTTTTCTCCATCAATCTCACCAAACACATGATGGAGTAATACATATGCTGAACCGGGTGTATCTGGACTAGCATAATTTCCAACTATTGAATCAAAACCAAACGCAGCTTTTATGTGCTCATTTTCGAACCATGAATCAAGAAAGGACCGCGCACTTTTAGTAAAAAGGTCATAAACATCTCTATGAACTTGATTGCCTTTGGTTGCTATTGGCCAGAGTTGCAATGCAGCGTTTAATGCAGCCTTGATGCCTTGTTTTGGATTTGGAGGAGTTTTTATTGAAAGATCTCTTAGGACATCAGCAACAGCTTCAATTCGATCATAATATTCAGGCAATCGTGCAGCATCTTTTGCAGAAAATCTTTTAAATTCTTCTTGTGTTCGCTCTAAGCCACCACCTAGTTTTAAGTAAGTTGAAGTGTCTATAGGTAGGAAATTTGAAATAGGACGTTTTACAACTTCTAAACCATATTCCTTGAGCTTCATATCTTTAATAATTTCTGGATTCAATAAACTAACTGTATAACTTGCAACTGAGTTTCTAAATCCTGGATGAAATTCTTCAGTTACTGCCGCGCCTCCGACAATTGATCTTTTTTCATAGACGTGCACTTTTAGACCTTTTCTTGCTAAATAATAGGCACATACCAAACCGTTATGCCCGCCGCCGATAATGATCGCATCTATTGAATTTTGAGAATCTGGCATAGCTCTATTATACCTTTCTATGAATATTAGAAATAAATAATGTATATTTATTAAATAAATAAATTTTTTTTGAGGTGAAAAATAAAATGAATAAAAATTTTAAGTTAGTTTTGTTGGCTGTACCTTTTTTATTTATTGTTTCATGTTCTAATTCTAATGAGGTACAGGAGTCGAAACTTGCCTGGGATGCAACAAATTACACTTTATACAATGAGTTTATGCAATGCAGCGCTGGAGAAGAATATAGTCAAGAAGCGCTTGATAGCATGATTGAATCATGGAGAGGGCTTGGATTATCTGAATCGTTGCTTGGTGGCTGGGGTTATGTATCTGAATCCCCAGAAAAAAGTTCCTTCAATAATTATTGGGAATTAAGTTGGTCCTCAAAAAAAGAAGCAGATGCCGCCTGGGAGGAGTGGATTGCTAATGAAGATGCTATAGCATGGATCGAGCAGTCTTCTGGAATCCTTCAATGTGATGGTGAGAATAGAGATGGTTACGATTTTATTTTTCCATACGATCCCTATGCTTTTGGTGAATCTCCAGAAGACGGGACTTTTGCTGCAGCATTTAGTTCATGCAGATTAAATGAAGGCATGGGACAAGAAGATCTGAATAAAGCATTGATAAGCTACAACGCTTGGCTTGATGGAATTGATCAATCTGAAGTAACAGGTTTTTATGCATATGGAATTTATATTCCAGAAGATAAAACTCAAGCAGAAGATTTCTGGTTTGGTAATTTTCATGAAAATCTCGAAAGCATGAATCTAGGTAATGAGTTGTGGGAAGCTACAGGTGGAGAAGCAAAAGCTCTATTGGAATCTGTTAGCACATGTGAAGTTTCTGAAGTATCGAATGGTCAGGTATTTTACGATCCAGCTAAGCCAGATTTTTCTTAGTTTTTAGTTTGCAAAAAAGAGCTGCAAATGCAGCTCTTTTTTATGGAGAGATACGTTTTAAATTTTTAAATATTTCAATTTCTTCAAATTGTTCAAGCATGCTTTGTGAAATTGAAACCAATGATTGATGCTGGCCATTCGAATCCATCTTTTCTTCTAGGATGCAACCTGAATCAAATAGCCTTGAGCGAACTGATGCTTGAATAGGAGAGAATTGAACCCATCCACATAATAGACTTCCAAACAGACTCTCAGAAATTACATTTTTTAACTCTTCAAGGCCCTCGCCAGTCTCACTGGATATTTTGATTTCAGGATACAGATTATTTGTGGGCCATATGTCTTCACTTTCAATCAAATCAATTTTATTTAAGGCTCTAATTTGAGGTATAGAGTTAATCCCTAACTCATCGAGGATTAAATTAACTTCTTTAATCTTATAATCCCTATTCAAATCTGCAGCATCAATAACATGAATTAAAAGATCGGCAGAAGATAAATCATCTAGCGTTGCTTTGAAAGATTCTACTAATTTAGTTGGAAGATTAGATATAAATCCTACAGTGTCAGAAAAGAGAACTGTTTGAAGTGTTTTGAATTTGAAGTTAGCTCTTCTAGTGGTTGTGTCCAAAGTTGCAAATAATTTATCTTCAGCCTGCAGCCCACCTTTTGTTAGCAAGTTAAATAGAGAGGTTTTACCTGCATTTGTATAGCCCACCAGAGCTACTAATTTATTACTACCTTTTCTTCTTGAGTACCTATTTAAATTTTTTTGATTATGCTGCTTATCTAATTTTTTTTTGAGTTGTTTGATTCGATTACCAATTAATCTTCGATCAGTTTCAAGTTGAGTTTCTCCTGGACCCCTTAATCCAATTCCACCTTTTTGTCTCTCAAGATGGCTCCATCCTCTGACTAATCGTGTAGATAGAAAACTAAGCTGAGCAAGTTCCACTTGAAGTTTCCCAATATCACTCTGGGCTCTTGCAGCAAAAATATCTAAGATCAATCCAGTTCTATCGAGTACCCTTGCACAAAGTAATTTTTCTAAATTTCTTTCTTGTGAAGGAGAAAGTTCACAATCTAAAACAACTAATTTAATATTCTCAGATTCAACAATATCTTTTAGCTCATCAGCTTTTCCCTTAGTAAGAAAATGACTTGCAGATACAAAGTTTTGTTTTGAAAAGATATGATACTCAACTTTTAGCCCTGAGGATCTAGCGAGCTCAATAAATTCACTAGAATTGAATTGGTCGAGATCACCTTGATTTGATCTTAGTAAATCAATTGAAACAATTATTGCTCTAAGATCAGCTGGCGCAGAAGTTTTTTCCAAATTTAGATAGTTGAGTTATCGTTTTAGCACTTTTGTAAATGTGATGGAGTGGGTGCTGGTTCCGTCTCGTCTAAATTTTGACAGTTCTTGATATTCAGGATCATTGAACCAGTTAGATGCATCTTCTTCAGTGCTAAATCCAAATAAAATTACACGACCTTTGAGCGGTGAGTCTCCTTCCATGTGCTCGGGAGTATCATCAAAAGTAATGAAAGAGCCGTTATGCTTTTTTAAAATAGGAAAAAAACCTTTTTCATATTTTCTGTATTCATCAGCGTCAGTAATCTCAAGATTTGCTATTGCAATGATTTCAAGTTCAACCATGTATTCTCCATTTAAAAAAATTTAATTGTACGAAATATCAATGCAAAAACATAATTTTTAATTTGCAAATTCAACTCTTCTTCATCACAATCCATTCTTTTAATAATTAATTAATTAAATAAATATGAAAGATTTATTTCCATATGTAGGCAAAACCGTAACGGTTACTAAAGATATGTGTGATTTCAATGGTCATATGAATGTCAATTTTATAAAAGAAGTTTTTGAACAAGCTTGGGATTTTGCCAACGAGGAGTTTGGCTTAAATGAAGAATATTTTAAAAGTGGATTTTCCAGCTTTACACTAGAAGATAATTACAGATTTCAAAAAGAATTCCTTTTAGGAGATAAGATTTTCCCAGCGTTTAGATTATTTAATGTGAATGAAAAGCTATACCACATGATTGGAGCCTTATTTGATAAGGATGGAGTTATTTCTGCGATGTATGAAACAGTAGAAGGCCATATTGATATGAACGTAAGAAAAATTGCACCAATGGACTCAGATAGGCTTGCTAAGGTTGTAGCAATCAAGAAAGCTCATGACTCAACTGGCGATGTGCCCTATGACATACGACTTAAAATTAGAGACTTATAAATCAAAGATCAGGAGAATTTATGAATAATAAATATTCACTTATTACTGGAGGAACCGCTGGAATAGGCCTTGATATAGCCAAGGAGCTTGCTAAGCGAGGCCATAACATTCTTCTGACTGCAAGACGAGAAGAAAGGTTGAAAGAAATATCTGCCTCTATCAAAGAAGAATTTAATGTTGACTGTAATTATATTGCTGCTGACCTAGCTGATGCTTCAGCTCCAGAGATGATTTATAACTTTTGCTCTGAAAATAATTATATCGTTGAAATTTTGGTAAATAATGCTGGCTACAGCATCAATAAAAAATTCCATGAAACTGGTGAAGACGAGGAAGAGAAATTTTTAAGAGTTTTAGGAATAGCGGTAGTCGCCCTTACTAAAAAATTTATTCCAAGTATGTTAGAACAAAAGCATGGAAAAATAATGATGGTCTCTTCGCTCGCTTCATTTGCCCCACCATCATCCGGTTGGGGTGCTCTTTATGGCCCGATTAAAACCTTTGTAAATAGATTTGGAGACGCCATAAATATTAATTATCGTTCTCAAGGAATTACTGCTACTAATGTGTGTCCAGGATTCACAGTTACAGAATTTCATTCAGCTAGCGGTATGCAAGATGCTATGGATAAGGTACCAGCTTTTATGAAAAAAGACTCAGAAACCGTTGCAATTGGTGCAGTTCAAGCAATGATGAAAGGAAGAAGTGTTTGGGTGCCTGGAATGCTAAATAAACTATTAGCATTTCTTTGCAATATATTACCCACCAGTATTGTTATCAAAATGAGCTCAAGCTTGGCTGGTGGTCGCTATGAATGAACCTATAAATATTTCAGAAAAAAGGATTCTACCAACGTTTTTATTATTTATTGTCTTATCTTGGCCTTTTGGAGCGCATAGATTTTTTTTGAGACGTTATGCGTCTGCTATTTTATTTATTATCACAATAGGCGGTTGTGGTATTTGGTGGATAATAGATTTTATTTTAATAGTCACTGGCTCCATGAAAGATGACGAAGGAAAGCTTGTAAAACTCTGGGTAGATTAGGCTTGATTTAGTATTGAATCAGCAACAAAAGCATTATCTTTTCTTTCTTGTCCAAATGTAGATACAGGTCCGTGACCAGAAATAAATAAAATCTCCTCTCCAAGAGGCCAAAGCTTATTAGTGATGGAGTCTAATAGATCTTGATGGTTACCTCTAGGCAAATCTGTTCTTCCAATAGACCCACGAAATAAAACATCTCCAACTGCAGCTAGCTTTGATTCAGGATGATAAAAAACAATATGTCCCGGTGTATGCCCTGGACAAAAAATAACTTTCAGGATTTCATTACCCAGCTTTACTTCATCCCCATCGTCGAGCCATCTATCTGGAGTGCAATTTTGTGCTTGCATGCCAAACATCTTGCCTTGAGATTCAAGTGACTCAAGTAGAAATAAATCTTCACGATGTGGACCCTCAATTTTTAAAGATAGAATCTTGGCTAGCTCAGAGGCTGCACCGGCATGATCAGCATGACCGTGTGTAAGGAAAATCTTTTCAGGGATGAGATTATTGTCTTTTGCAGCAGCCAGAAGTATATCTAGGTCTCCGCCTGGATCAATAAAAGCACATTTTTTTGATTCTTCGCAATATAAAATAGGCGCATTTTGTTGAAATGGTGTAACAGGATGGATTAATGCTTTGATTAGAGACATGTAGTTATTTTATATAATTTATGCAAGAGAATGGATACTTTTATAGTTTTCGTGATACTTCGTAATAAATAGATGAATAATTATGCATAAATAAATTGAATGATAGAATTAATAATGAAAACATAAGCATTAGTAGATATTTTTTACATACTATTAATTATAAAAATAGGGGGTTAATTATGAAGATTAAATCTTTGAGTTACATAGTAATTGATTCAACAGACATAAGTCTTTGGGAAACATATGCCCGAGACGTTGTTGGGTTAATGAAAAATGAAGAAAAAAGTGACGAAAATAATTTATTTCTTCGAATGGATGAAAGTCCTTTTAGATTTCATGTCCAAAAAGGTGATGTTGATAGATATAATTTGGGTGGTTTTGAGCTCAATAGCAAAGAAGACTTTGATAGTGCTCAAGAAGAACTAGCTGATGCAGGTATAGAATTTAATTCTGAAAATGATGAGCTTGCCAAACAAAGATGTGTAAAAGAATTAATTAGTCTTACTGATCCTGCTGGAAATCGCCTTGAGCTCTTCTATGGAAGATCGGTTGATCAAAATGCATTTCAATCATCTCAAGAAATATCTGCTTTTGTAACTCATGGTTTAGGTTTGGGTCATGTTGTTTTTGGGACATTAGAGGTAGAAGCTGCACATACATTTTATACTGATGTTTTGGGATTTGGAGATTCAGATATTATGCGAATGAAATTTTCACCTGATCCAAACGACCCAGAATCAGTTTTGTACTTTATGCATTGCGATAATCCAAGGCATCATACTGTTGCAATGATGCAAGCTCCAACACCACCATCAGGGCTAGTTCATGCTATGGTAGAAGTAGAAACAGCAGAACAGGTTGTTGATGCTTTAGATAGAGCTGTTGCCAATAATGTACATATTTCTTCAACTCTTGGGCGACACATGAATGACAAAATGTTCTCTTTTTATATGCAAACTCCAGCTGGGTTTATGCTTGAGTTTGGGTATGATGGTATTCAACCCGATTGGGATACTTTTGAAACCACTAATTCTCCAGCTCCAAGCTACTGGGGGCATGAATTTAATATGCCTGAGGCATGATATATGGATAAAGCGCTTAGTCATCAAGATGTGCTAGATCAGCTAAAAAGCAATATGATCATTGGCGTTGGCGGATGGGGCGCCAGAAGAAAGCCAATGTCCTTGATTAGAGCAATATGCCAATCAGATCTTAAAGATTTGACGGTTGTTAGTTATGGTGGTCCGGACGTAGGCTTGCTTTGTGCTCATAAAAAGGTAAAAAAACTAATCTTTGGTTTTGTTTCTTTAGATTTGATTCCTTTGGAAGCTCATTTCCGTCAAGCTCGTCAGAATCAAGAAATTGAAGTAATGGAGTTGGATGAAGGGATGTTGCAGTGGGGCTTGCGTGCAGCTGCAATGAACTTACCCTTTTTACCAACCAGAGTAGGTTTAGGCACAGATGTTTTGAAACATAGCCCGAAATTAAAGTTAGTTACATCACCTTACGCTGATGCTGAAAAACTTGTTGCTATGCCTGCCCTGAAATTAGATGTTGCATTACTTCACGTTAATAAATCTGATGAAAAAGGAAATACTCAAATAATAGGTCCTGACCCATTTTTTGATGACCTCTTTGCTAGGGCAGCCACTAAGACTTTTGTATCTTCTGAAGAAGTTGTATCCACTCAAGAGTTGGGGGGCAAGGAGGGAGCTATTTATAATAGATTTGAGAGAAGCCTTGTCACTGGAGTGGTTCATTCTCACTGCGGGGCTCATCCTACATCATGTGCGCCGAATTATGGATTTGACATGAATCATTTAAAAGAATACTCAGATTCAGCTAAATCCTATGAAGATTACAGCTTAAAATATATGAATAAAACTCATGCAGAATATCTAGACTCTGTTGGGGGGTCCGAAGCAATAGAGAAAATACCTTTACCGCAATTTTAAGATGTCGAACTCAACCTCATTAGCAGAGATATGTATAAGCGCCGCTTCGAAGGCATGGAAAGGTGACGGTGAAATTCTTGCAACAGGTATTGGTTTGATCCCAAGAATTGCCGCAGGCTTAGCAAAGCTAACTCACAGTCCTGACTTAATGATGACCGATGGTGAAACCTATTTAATTTCAGAGCCAGCTCCAATGGGAAGGAGAGACGCTTCTTCTGATCAAGTTGAGGGATATATGAGTTACAGTCGCGTCTTTGAAAATCTTTGGGGAGGCAAGCGACACGCCATGGTAACCCCAACACAAGTAGATTCTTTTGGACAAACCAATATTAGTGCGATAGGTGACTATAACTCTCCTAAAGTGCAACTCTTGGGTGTAAGAGGTTTTCCTGGAAACTCTATTAATCATAAAAATTCTATTTTTATTCCAAATCATTCTCAGAAAACTTTTGTTCAAGGCGAGGTTGATATGGTCTCAAGCATGGGCTATAAGAATCAAGAACTTTCTAATGGTAATTTTGAAATTAAACTTGTGGTAACAAATCTAGGTGTATTTGATTTTAATGGGGCAAATAATAAACTGCAATTGATCAGTCTTCATCCCGGTGTAAGTGTTGATGATGTTATTTCAAATACTGGTTTTGATGTAATCATTAAATCCGAAGAGGTCACAATAATGCCCTCTGATCAGGAGCTTTCTTTTATTCGAGAGGTTCTAGATCCTCAAGGTACTCGAAACTCAATTTTTGGAGAATAAAGATATGGCAAGAAGCAAACCAACAATCACTTATAAAAAGAAGGATGAAATAGCTGTTATTTCAATGAACAGGCCTGAGTACAACAATGCACAAAATGGCAAGATGACATATGACCTAGACAAAGCTTTTAAAAGAGCAATCGACGATGATGGAGTTAAAGTTATTGTACTAAAAGGCAATGGAAATCATTTTTCTGCTGGTCATGACATTGGAACTCCTGGAAGAGATGTTGATGTGGAATATGATAGAAAATCTATGTGGTATGACCATACAAATAAACCTGGTGGAGAATTTTGGTATGTAAGAGAACAAGAAGTTTACTTGAACATGTGCAGGCGTTGGAGAGATATGCCTAAACCAACAATTGCTATGGTGCATGGAGCTTGTGTTGCAGGTGGATGTATGTTGGCTTGGGTATGTGATCTTATCGTTGCTTCTGAGGATGCTTTTTTTGCTGATCCAGTTGTTCGCATGGGAATTCCAGGTGTTGAGTATTTTGCTCATCCATATGAGTTAAATCCTAGAATTGCAAAAGAATTTTTATTTTTAGGAGAGCGTATGTCCTCTTCTAGAGCCTATGAAATGGGTATGGTCAACAAGGTTGTACCAATTGAGAGCCTTGAATCAACCGTTATGGATATGGCAAAAAAAATATCTACTATGCCAAGACTAGGATTAACCTTAACCAAACAAGCTATTAATCATGTAGAAGACCTTCAGGGAAAAAGAAATGGAATGGAAGCTGCATTTGCATGGCATCATTTTTCCCATGCACACAATGACCTGACTACAGGAAATGTTTTATCCGGATTTGATGCAAAGAAAATGGCAAAATCTCAGCGCACCAAATCTAAAAAACCTGCTTTAAAAAAGAAAAAAAAATAGACGGGATAGATCATTAATAAACTTACAAATATATTGGGCTGTAATTATCCGATCATTCAAACTGCAATGGGTTGGGTTGCTATGCCAAAATTAGTTGCGGCTACTTCTAATGCTGGTGCTTTTGGTTTCTTGGCTCTTGCAACCGCAGGACCAAAAGAAGCAATTGAGATGATAGATCAAACCTTGAGCTTGACTGAGAAACCTTTTGGCGTAAATTTTCATATGTTTCAACCAGGAGCTGATGAGATTGTTCAAGCAGTCTTAGATAGGAAAATTAAAGCCGTTAGCTATTCTAGATCTCCAACTCCAGATTATATAAAAGCTTTTAAACAGCAAGGCATTGTTTGCATTCCAACCGTTGGAGCGCTTAAACATGCTATCAAAGCTGAGCAACTTGGTGCTGATGCATTGGTAATTCAAGGTTCAGAGGGAGGAGGTCATACTGGATCAACTCCAACAACCTTATTATTAAGTTCTGTCCTTGAGAATGTAAATATTCCAGTGGTCGCTGCAGGAGGATTCAGAGATGGATCTGGTTTGGCTGCATCCCTAGCATGGGGAGCATGTGGAATTGCAATGGGAACTCGTTTTATGATGACTCAAGAGAGCCCTGTTCCCAGTAAAACTAAAGAAGCTTATCTTTCAGCAGAAGTTGAAGAAATTAAAATAACTAAAAAATTTGATGGCTTATCTCACCGTCTAATATTTAATAATTATATAAAAAAAATAGATCGTTCAAATCCTCTCTCCTTGTTCATCATGTCAGTTTCTTCAGCATGGAAATACAAGCAAATAACCAAAGCCTCTTTTGGCGATCTTTTCAAATCTTTTTTTGCAATGCTTAAGGGAGATGATTTAACTATCTCTCAATCCATTATGTCTGCTAATAGCCCAGCAATTATTCAAAAGGCAATGGTGGAGGGCGCACCGCATGAAGGTGCTATGCCTTCAGGTCAAGTAGCTGGAATCATAACAAATCTTCCTTCATGCAAAGATCTAATCGATCAAATCATGAGAGAGTTTGGTATTGCAGCAGATAATTTTAAAAAGATTGAGGGTGAATCATGAGTGTTGAAACTTCTATTTCTGAGGGTATTGCTGAAATTATTTTAGATTGCCCTCCTGTAAACGCATTAACTTCATCAGAATGGCTGAATCTAGCAATCAATATTGATAATCTTGCTCACAATAATGATGTAAGAGTAATTGTTATATCAGCTAAAGGTAATGGTTTTTGCGCCGGAGCTGATATCAAAGAGTTGCAAGAAGATCCATCTAAAATTACAGATGTAAATGATGGTTGTTGGAAAACTGCAAGAGCAATTCATGTTTCAAATGTCCCTGTGATATCTGCTTGTCATGGTTTTGTTCTTGGTGGAGGTATTTTGTTGGCAGGGGCTTCTGATATTGTTTTGACAACTGAAGATTCCTATTTTGGCTTGCCTGAAATTGATAGAGGCGCATTAGGTGGAGGAGCTCATTTAAGCAGACTTTTTCCTCTTCAAGCAGTTCGAAAAATGATGTTTACTGGCAAGCCTATTTCTGCTCAACGAGCATATGAATATGGCTCAATTGAGTCTCTTCATCCAGACTTAGATTCTGTTCGTGAAGCTGCATTAAGTATTGCTCATGACATAGCCTCCAAGAGTCCTATAGCAATGAATCTAGCGAAAAAGGCTTTAAATGGGATTGAGAATGGTAATGTTGATGAGCATTATAAGTCTGAGCAAACTTTTACTTTAGAATTATACAAATCTAAAGATTCGCAAGAGGCTAGAGATGCATTCGTAGAAAAAAGGGAAGCAGATTTTCAAGATGAAGATTAACTTTACTAAAGAACAAAAAACTTTCAGAGAAGAGGTGCGATCTTGGTTGGAAAATCATGTTCCACAAAACTCACTTTTATCATTAGATACAAAGGAAGGTTTTGAACAACATAGAGAGTGGGAGAGAACATTAAATCAAGGAAATTGGTCAATGGTTACTTGGCCAAAAGAGTATGGAGGCAGGGGCCTAGATTTAATTCAATGGTTAATCTTCGAGGAAGAGTATTATCGAGCTGAGGCCCCAACAAGAGTCAATCAAAATGGAGTCTTTTTGCTCGGTCCGACCTTGATGGAATTTGGAACCCATGAACAGAAATCTAAATTTCTTAATGCAATGGCTACAGGGGATCATATTTGGGCTCAAGGTTGGTCAGAGCCAGGCGCTGGAAGCGATATGGCGGCTATTAGGACAACAGCAGTTTTAGAAGGCGATCATTATAAAATAAATGGACAAAAAACTTGGTCATCAAGAGCAGCATATGCTGATTGGACTTTTGGTTTGTTCAGAACCGATTTGAATTCTGAGAGGCATAGAGGCTTATCGTTTATTTTAGTTCCATTGGACCTTCCTGGTATTACTGTTAGACCAATACCTCAACTGGATGGTGAACCAGGATTTGCTGAAATATATTTTGATGATGTGGAAGTTCCTTTAGAAAACCTTCTTGGAGGTGATGGAGAAGGTTGGAAAATTGCAATGGCAACTGCAGGGTTTGAGAGAGGTCTTATGCTAAGAAGTCCTGCTCGCTTTCAACAAACAGCTGCAAAATTACTGGAACTTTATCTTGCCAAACAAGATCATTGCTCCCCAATGATTCAAGCAAAGATTGTTGAGGCATGGGCTCAATCAGAGTCTTATGCTTTAAGTATTTACCATACTGCATCAAAAATACTTGCTGGTGGTTCTATAGGCTCAGAATCAAGTTTAGGTAAGATTTTTTGGTCTGAACTTGATCATATGATGCATCAAACAGCTTTGAAAATCTTGGGAGCCAGTGCAGAACTATCTCAAGAATCTCAAGATGATGCGGCAAAATGGATCAAGGGTTTTATGTTTTCTTATGCTGGGCCAATTTATGCTGGTACAAATGAGATTCAAAAAAATATTATTGCCGAAAGATTATTAGGACTTCCCAGGTAGAAGATGAACTTTATTTTTACAGAAGATCAAATTCAATTTAAGGATGTTATTAAGTCGTTTTTAACAGATGAATGCACTCCAAAATCCATCAGAGAGGGTTGGGAAGCAAAGCAATCTTTTAATTTAGATAGATGGCAAAGTTTACTTGAGTTAGGTATTTTGAATTCAAATCTGCCTGAAGATAAGGGAGGCTTGGGCCTGGATCAAGTGACTTTAGCATTGATGGTTGAAGAAATGGGTTATGCTGGTTTACCAGAACCAGTTGCTGAACAAACCTTTCTAATTAATGATTTAATACCCTTGCTTCCAAGCAATATAAGTCAGGCCATAGAAGAAAATTATGACGCTGGTGCTAAATATATATCAATTGCTCATCCATTGGCTCCAAACCCATTATTTATAAATAACTCTGCAGGACTCATTGTATTTGATGAATCTGAATGTAAGTTCATCGCAAAAGATGATATGGATTTTGAAATTATTGCTTCTAACGATCCATCTCGCGAGATTTACAAGATTAATTCAATGCGGAATACAATCTCTTCATCTGAAAATTTTGCAGAACTAAATTTCGCAGTTTCTGCAAGAGGAGCATTGATGACAGCAGCCTTATTGATTGGATTAGCACAAAAGATGATAGATTTAAGTTCTGTCTATGCTGGAGATAGAACTCAATTTGGGAAGCCCATTGGATCATTTCAAGCTGTTAAACATATGTTAGCTGATGTGGCGGTCAAAATTGAGTTTGCTAAGCCTGCTGTTTATAGGGCTGCTTATTCTTTATCCAAAAATAATCCTAAATCAGCTTTGCATTGTGCTCATGCAAAATTCATGTGTGCTCAAGCTGCTGAATTAGCTTGTAAAAATAGTATTCAAGCTCATGGAGCAATGGGCTATACATGGGAGATGGATCTTCATATATATATGAGAAAGGCTTGGTCGATGATGGCTTGTTGGGGCAATGAAGACAAGCAACAAGATATAATTTTTAGAACACTCTCTTCTTCACATGAAGAGCTTGGTGTTTTGTATACTTTTTAAGGAGAAATGAAATATGCAAGATGCATTTATAGTTAGCGCACTAAGAACTCCTATAGGAAAGAAAAAAGGCACTTTGTCAAATCTTCACCCAGCAGATTTAGGGGCAGTTGTTCTTTCGGCTACTTTTGATCAGATTGATCTAGATCCTGGGCTAGTAGAAGATGTAATTTTTGGTTGCGTAGATACAGTGGGACCTCAAGCTGGCGATATAGCAAGGACTTGTTGGTTGGCTGCTAATTTGCCGGAACATGTTCCAGGAACAACCATTGATCGTCAATGCGGGTCGTCACAACAAGCTGTTCATTTTGCTGCTCAAGCAATCATGTCTGGTACTTCTGATGTGGTGATTGCAGGAGGTGTTCAAAATATGAACCTAATTCCTATATCGTATGCAATGATCGCTGGACAAGCATTAGGTTTCGCAGATCCGTTTTCTGGATCAAAAGGCTGGGTCAATCGATATGGTAACAAAGAGGTAAGTCAGTTTAATTCAGCTCAAATGATTGCGGAAAAATGGAATATTTCTAGATCAGAGATGGAGAACTACTCTTTAAAAAGCCATCAAAAAGCGATGAATGCCATTGAAAAAGGTTTCTTTGAAGATGAAATTGTTTCGGTGGGAGATTTTAGTATTGATGAAACTCCAAGAGCAGAAACCTCGTTGGAAAAAATGGCTTCTTTAAATCCTCTGATTGAAGGGCATGATATTACAGCAGCAGTTTCCTCACAGAATGCTGATGCATCTTCAGCTCTTTTGATAGTTTCAGAGAAAATTCTGAAGGAGCATAATTTAACTCCCTTGGCTCGTATAGCACACATTAGTGTAAGAGCAGATGATCCAATTTGGATGCTTACTGCGCCCATGCCTGCAACTGAGTATGCAATTAAAAAATCAGGCATCAAATTAAATGATATTGGTCTAGTTGAGATCAATGAAGCATTCGCTTCAGTTGCAATGGCTTGGCAAAAAGAAATGGAATATCCAATGAATCAAATCAATGTAAACGGAGGGGCAATAGCTCTTGGGCATCCTCTTGGTGCAACTGGCGCAAGATTGATGACCACCATTGTGCATAATATGAAGAGAGATAATATTAAATACGGTTTGCAAACTATGTGCGAGGGTGGAGGCCAGGCAAACGTTACAATTTTAGAGAATTGCTCATGAATAATTTAATGAATCCAAAATATCCTGAAGGAAGAAATCTTTTTAAAGATAAGAATATCTTAATTACTGCTGCTGCTGGTTCTGGAATTGGTTTTTCAACTGCCAAGCGATTTCTCGAGGAAGGGGCGAATATTTTTATTTCTGATATTCATCAAGGTAGGTTAAATGAAGCAATAGATAGTTTGCGCAAATTGGATATGGGCGAAGTAAACGGATGTCTTTGCAATGTTACAAAAGATGAACAAATAGAAACAATGTTTAAAGAGGCTATTGCCTGCTTCTCAAATTTAAATGGTGTGATTAATAATGCTGGGCTTGGTGGAGAGTCTAAATTGGAAGAAATGACAAATGATGCTTGGGATTTGGTAATCGACGTTACTCTCAATGGCGCCATGAAAATTATGAGAGCAGCAATTCCAGTGCTTAAAGATACTCAGGGAGTCATTGTTAATAATGCATCTGTGCTGGGTTGGAGAGCGCAAGCAGGCCAATCTCATTATGCAGCTGCAAAGGCTGGAGTAATGGCTTTGACAAGATGTGTTGCATTGGAAACTGTAGATTATGGAATCAGAATTAATGCAGTAGCACCAAGCCTTGCAATGAATCCGCATTTATCCAAAACTAATTCAGATGAATTAATAGCTAAATTAGAATCGAAAGAAGCATTTGGAAGGGGGGCTGAGTCTTGGGAGATAGCAAACATTATTTTGTTCCTTGCATCAGATCTTTCTTCATACATGACAGGTGAGGTAATCTCGGCATCATCTCAAAGAGCATAGATGGAAAAACTTGCCTATCAACTTTGGAAAAAAGATGACGATAGTCTAGAAAATTTTAAAGAAGCACTTCTTAAAAATTTAAGCAAAAATATTGGTGAGCTAGTTCAAGAATTACAAATTAATATCGCTGATGCTGATGTTGAGCCAGCAAATGATTTAGTGCAATCAAATTATCCCCCATCTCCAAATGCAGTCATTTTTATCAAAGTAAAGAGTTACTTTTCAGCAGATACACTTGAAAGTTACTTAGAAAAAATTACAAATAAAATTCATGGCTTTGTTGTGAGTGAGTCAATTATCTTGAATAAACCAGAAAAAAGCCCTTTAGGCTCAAGATCAGAAGGTTTCTCCCAAGTTGTATTTTTAGAAAAACCAGCAACAATGTCTGCATTTGATTGGTTCGATCATTGGACTAACTACCACACAGAAATTGCAATTAAAACTCAATCTAATTTTATTTATGTGCAAAATACTGTCGTTAGACCCCTGCAGAAAGCATCTCCCTCCTTTATTGCGATTATCGAGGAGTGCTTTCCATCAGAGGCTATGACAGATCCAGAAGTTTTTTACAACGCTAAAAATAATCCAGAGCAATTTGCAAAACATGCTCAGATTATGATGGATAGTTGTGAGAAATTTATAGATTTTAAAAAGATTGAGGTAATTCCTACAAGTCGGTATAGAATAATTTAGGGTATAGAGTATTTAAGAGAGAGAGGACAATATGAATGATTTAAAAGTTGCATTGGTTACTGGGGCCGCGAGTGGCATGGGCAGAATTTCATCCAAAAGGTTGGCCGCTGATGGTGTGCATGTTGCAGCTGTAGATGTAAATGAAGAAGGATTAAATGATCTCAAGCAAGAATCAAATAACATCTCTATTTTTCCATGTGATTTATCTGATTCAAATGCCGTCAAGACTATGGTTCAAAAGGTTCAATCAGAAGTGGGCTCAATTGATAGAGTTACCCAGGCAGGAGCAGTAATGCCAATGGCCAGGATTCAAGACTTAGACTCAACATCTATAAATAATTTAATGAGAATTAATTATGAGGGCACTGTTAACATTGTTAGCAATGTTTTGCCATCAATGCTTGAAAAAAATACTGGGCAAATAATACTTTTTGGTTCAATTGCAGGAATGTGTCCTCTCGAAAATATGTCAGCTTATTGTGCTTCTAAAGCAGCCGTAAATATTTTTGGCGAAATCTTGGCTAAAGAGGTGAAAGATACAAATATCAGAGTTATGGTAGTTTGCCCAGCTCAAACTGATACCCCTTTAATGAGATTTGTTGATGAGACTGATGCACCTGATGCAATTAATACTGCAGTGAAAAAAGGTATGCTTTGTGATCCTGAGGAAGTTGTTGATCAAATCGAAAAAGACTTACTGACTGACAAAATTATTTGTTATCCTTCAAAAGAAGCTGTATATGCTACAAGAATAAGAAGATTTTTTCCTAATTATTGGTGGAAATTAGTTGCAAAAAACTCATAATAAATAAGACCATGCAATACATAGAACAATTAGGCCCAGATAACAGAGATCTTTCCATGTTTCCAGGGGAGTATGGATTACCTTATTTAGGCAAGACTGTTGAAATTGTCAAGGATACTCTTGGTTATTGTAACTATCACTATGAAAAATATGGACCCATTTCACGTTTAGATATGGTTCGCAATCAAAGGGTATTGATGTGCCTTGGACCTGAGTTTAATGAAGCTGCTTTATTTGATCCAAAGGGTAATTTTAGTGCCGCTGGTGGTTACGGTAGCTCATTGGGAACGTTATATCCCGAGGGTATGTTGGTCCGTGATGATAAAAAACATAAAAGAACTCGAAGAGCTTCTCAACCAGCGTTTAAGAATGATGCATTGAAGACATATGTTGAGATGATGAATCCCATTCAAGAAAGACGCATCCAAGATTTACCTGTTAATGAAGAGTTTATTTTTTATGACAATATCCAGAAAACATTAATGGATGTAGCGGCCAAAGTTTTTCTAGGCCTAGATGAACGTAGTCCTGAAGCGCAAAAACTCAATGATACCTTTGAAAGAATCAATAAGGGTTTAATTACACCTTTTCCCTATGATCTTCCTTTTTCACCTTTTAGGAAATCATTGGCTGCTAGGCAAGAGCTTAGAGACTTTTTGACGTCAAATATTCCCTTAAGAAGAGGCACTGATAGGAAAGATATGTTTTCAAGGTATTGTAATGCTCAAGATGAGGACGGTGAATATCTAGAAGATGTCGATATTGATGGGCACATTGCATTCTTGTTATTTGCTGCATTTGATACCACGACCAGTGCTCTAACAAATATCCTCTATTACTTAGGCAAAAATCCCGACTGGCAAGAAAAAGTTAGAAATGAATTATTTGAAGTTAAAAATGAGATGCCAACCTTTGATGATATGGCTGAAATGACGTTAACAGAGTATGTGTTCCAAGAAGCATTGAGATTTTATCCTTCTGTAATGATTCTCAATAGAAGAACCACCAGAGATGTGACTGTTGCTGGATATGATATCCCAGCAAATACCGTCATAATGCTTAGTCCTCCGTTTACGCACAGAATGGAAGAGTGGTGGTCAAACCCTCATGAATTTGATCCCATGAGATTTTCCCCAGAAAGAGCTGAGCATAAAAGACATGGTTTTAGCTATATACCTTTCGGCGGAGGAGCGCATAAGTGTATCGGAATGCATTTTGCCATGATGAATGCAAAATTATATTTATTTAGGTTACTAAAAAATTATAAAGTAAATCTCAAAGACGATTACAATCCAAGATTTATGCATGTGCATTTACCAAGACCAATCGATGGCCTGCCAATTACTTTAACTAGGATTTAGTTTAATGATTCCCAAAGGCTCATTTCTTGAAGTTAATGATGGTTTTACTTTTCACTTCTATGATGAGGGCGATGGAGATGTCGTTGTTTTGCTTCACGGAAGTGGAACAGGTGCCTCAGGTCACACAAATTTCAAAAATAATTTTATTGCATTAAAGGATGCTGGTTTTAGGGTGATATTGCCAGATTTACCTGGATATGGCTTTTCTAGTAAGCCTGAAAATGAAATATATTCTCTTAACTATTTTAATAAAAAAATAATTGAATTACTTGATGCTTTAGAAATTCAAAAATTTTCTCTTATTGGAAATAGTTTGGGGGGAGCATTATCTTTGGGGTTAGGATTAGATCATCCGTCTAGAGTAGAAAAGTTAATTTTAATGGCTCCAGGTGGCGTAGAAGATAGAGAAGTTTATGATGAAATGCCCGGTATTAAAAAATTACTATCAGATTTTCTTGGTGGAAACATGGACCAAGAAAAAATAGAGGGGCTTCTAGAACTATTTCCATATGATAAATCAATAATTAATATGGAGATGGTTGATGAGAGAATGGAAATACTACCCCTCATGAATACACAGGTAATGGCCACAATGGACATTCCAAATATGGAATCAAAACTGCCATTAATAACTCAGCCTGTTTTGGCATTTTGGGGCATGAATGATCAATTCATCCCAATATCAGGTGCTATGAAAATAGGAAATGGCTGCCCAAATGCTCAAATTATGTTATTCAGCAAATGTGGGCATTGGGTAATGATTGAGCAAGAGGATACATTTAATAATGCATGTATCAATTTTTTAAATTCTTAGGACATGAATCTTAATACCGTAAATGATATCGCGTCTGAATTATTTGCAGCACTCAGAGATCAGAAAACAATTCAGCCATTAACTGACAAATATCCCGAAATTGATATCAATGATGCATACAAAATATCTAAAAAATTTCTTTCTTTAAGAGAAGCTCAAGGTGAAACAGTGATTGGTAAAAAAATTGGCGTTACCAGTTCAGTAGTTCAGGAAATGCTTGGTGTCAATCAGCCAGACTTTGGATTTTTAACAAATAAAATGTATTTAAAAAACGCCTCTAATTTCTCAATAGAGAATGCTTTAATTCAGCCAAGAGCTGAAGCGGAAATCGCTTTTATATTAAAAGAAGATATCCAAGGTCCAGGTATCACTAAGGAAGATGTTATTTCAGCAACTGAAAAAATCCTTCCTTGTTTTGAAATAGTTGATTCTAGAATTGATAATTGGAAGATTAAAATTCAGGACACTATTGCAGATAATGCATCATGTGGAATTTTTGTTTTAGGCGAGGGAGCATGTGCCCCTGATAAATTTTCAATGGATGAGTTAGAGGTAGTGGTTAATAAAAATGGAGAGTTTTTGTCGTCTGGTTTTGGTTCTGCTGTTCAGGGTCACCCTGCAGAAGCAGTTGCTTGGCTAGCAAATACCCTGGGTGAATATGAAATCCCTTTATTAAAAGGTGAATTTATATTGTCTGGATCATTGGTTCCACTCGAGCCAGCTAAAACTGGTGATAAATTCTCAATGGAACTTAAAGGTGTTGGGACTTGTGAGATAAATTTCATCTAATTATGAGTAAAGTAAAGTGCGCAATTATTGGGTCTGGAAATATTGGAACAGATCTCATGCTTAAGATTATAAATACATCTGAATCTTTAACTTTAAACGGGGTAATTGGAATAGATCCAGACTCTGAAGGTTTAGCAATGGCTAAGTCACATGATATTTCTATCTCGACTTCGGGTTTGCTTGGGTTTATGGAAATGGAAGAGTATCAAGAGACTGAAATATTCTTTGATGCCACATCTGCTGGTGCCCATAAAAATCATCATGATTTAATTGCAAAAGATGGAAAGCAGATGATAGATCTAACCCCAGCTGCAATTGGTCCATATTGTGTCCCAGTTGTAAATTTAACCGAACATTTAAAAGAAAAGAATGTAAATATGGTGACTTGTGGTGGCCAAGCGACTATCCCAATGGTTGCAGCAGTCAATAAAGTATCTAGTGTTAAGTATGCTGAGATAGTTGCATCTGTTTCTTCAAGATCTGCTGGCCCAGGAACAAGAGCTAACATTGATGAATTTACTCAAACAACCAAGCTTGGACTTGAAAAAGTTGGAGGAGCAGACAGAGCCAAAGCAATCATAGTATTAAATCCCGCTGAGCCTCCTTTGTTAATGCGAAATACTGTCTTTACTTTGTGTGATCCAGTTGATCAGCAATTGGTAAAAGATAGTGTTGAAGATATGGTAGAGCGCGTTCAATCATATGTGCCAGGATATCGTTTAAAGCAAGAAGTTCAATTTGAAAGATTTGGGTCAAATAACCCATGTTTAATTCCTGGCTACGGTGAGTTTGAAGGTTTAAAAGCATCAATTTTCCTTGAAGTTGAAGGCGCTGGTCATTATTTGCCAAAGTATGCAGGAAATTTAGATATTATGACTTCTGCAGCTATGGGTACTGCACAAGAACTAATTAAATTGAACTCATGAAAAAGTTATACATACAAGATGTCACCTTGAGAGATGGAATGCATGCAATCAGACATCAGTATGGTTTAGATCATGTAATTGAAATTGCAAAAGCATTAGATGAGGCTAAAGTTGATGCAATAGAGGTGGCTCATGGAGATGGCTTATCTGGATCCTCTTTCAATTATGGCTTTGGAGCTCATACTGATAAAGAGTGGATTGGAGCAGTTGCAGAAGAATTAAATCATGCAAAGCTGACCACTCTTATTTTGCCCGGAATTGCTATAAAAGAAGATCTTAAATGGGCTTGGGATCTTGGTGTGAGGTCTGTTCGAGTTGCGACTCATTGCACTGAGGCAGATGTTTCAAAACAGCACATAGAATTTGCAAGAGAATTAGGGATGGATACTATTGGCTTTTTGATGATGTCACATATGACATCGCCATCAAACTTGGCCTCGCAAGCTAAACTGATGGAGTCCTATGGAGCTGAATGTGTATACGTTGTTGATTCAGGTGGTGCCTTGAGTATGGAGGATGTCGCAGATAGATTCAAAGCTTTCAAGGACACTTTAGATTCTCAAACTCAAACAGGCATGCATGCCCATCATAATTTATCTTTGGGAGTTGCTAACTCTATTGTTGCTGTTGAAAATGGAGCAAATCGAGTTGATGCCAGTCTATCAGGAATGGGGGCTGGAGCAGGAAATGCGCCTCTTGAAGTTTTTATTGCTGCAATTGACAGGCTGGGCTGGACTCATGGCACAGATTTATTCAAATTAATGGATGCTGCTGAAGAGCTTGTTCGCCCTTTGCAGGATAGGCCCGTAAGAGTAGATAGAGAAACATTAACGTTGGGCTATGCAGGTGTTTACTCCTCATTTTTAAGACATGCTGAATCAGCTGCTGAAACTTATAATCTTGATACCAGAGAGATCCTAGTCGAGCTGGGAAAAAGAAAGATGGTGGGTGGTCAAGAAGATATGATTGTTGATGTTGCACTTGATTTATTGAAGCTAAAGTCTCAATCATGAAAATTGGCATGACCCTTCCGGTCATGGAGCCTGAGCTTTCAAGGCAAGACTTAGAAGCATGGACATTAGAAATAGAAGCTGGCCCATGGTCACATATTGCACTTGGCGAAAGAATTTTATTTCCCAATCCAGAATTTATTGCAACTTTAAGCGCTGTAGCTGCTTGGACTAATCGTGTGGAGATTATCGCAACCGTATCAGTTCTTACTATGCATAATCCAATACTAAGTGCTAAACAATTTGCAACAATTGATATGATCTCAGAGGGAAGATTCACTCTTGGTGTTGGAGTTGGGGGAAGAGAAGAAGATTATGATTCCATAGGTGCAAATTGGTCAAATAGAAGATGGGCCACTCTTTCAAATTTTGTAAAAACCATGCAATTAGTTTGGTCCAAGCAGTATCATCCAAGCCTTGGTCCAAAAACTTTTTCACCACGTGGGCCAGAAATATTGGCAGGTGCGGTTGGCCCTAAAGCCATGCAAATGTCTTCAGATTTCGCAGATGGATTAGCTGGATTTTCATTCAATGCAGATATTGAAGAAATTAAGGATTCTTTCAGTCGAGTAAAAGAAGCATTTAGTAAGATAAATAAATCTCCAAGATTGGTTACAAGTTTTTGGTTTGGATTGGGTGAATCTGGGCGATTGGATATCCAAATCCATCTAGAGAGATATTTAGGTTGGATGGGGCATGATCTCGCAAAAGATTTGTCTAAAACAGCTGGATTTTCGGGAACCGAAGCTGATTTGAATAAATTTTTGACGTTAATCAAAGATGCAGGTGCTACAGATGTAATTTTAGTCCCAACTTCAAAAAATATTGATCAATTAAGGCTTGCAGCAGAAGTGGTCTCTAAATTTAGCTAATTAAATATTTTTAATAAAAAATTAACAAATTAAATCAGCATGATACTCGTTGATTATTTGATGTATTTATATAATAGTTATAAATATACAGGGAGAATATTTTGACTGATCAAGAGCTTATAGCGCCCGAGCTTCCAGAGCAAAAAGATCCTGCTGACAGCTTAAATGAGTCTGGCTGGTACAAGGTCGCGAATAGCGAGGACATTGGTTCTTTGAAAGCAATCCAGATTGATAACTTCCCAACTCAGATAGTAGTATGGAGAGGGGAGGATGCTTCGTTGAGAGGCTTAGATTTATATTGTAAACATATGGGGGCTTCTTTGGCTTGTGGTGAGGTTAATGAGAACAGTATTCAATGTCCATTTCATGCATGGCGTTGGGCAGGAGATGGAAAATGTGATCAGATACCTTATGCAAAAAAAATTCCTGTTAAGGCTGTCACTCGCTCATGGGAAGTAATTGAAGATAATGGAGCAGTTTACGTTTGGTTTGATAAAGAGCAAAAGTCTGCTGATCCAAAAGGGCAAAAGTTTAATTAATAATTAGGAGATAACAATGAATGATTTACCAGATAGATTTCCCAGAGGGTGGTTTGTTTTAGGCCACCAAAGAGATTTTCCAGTTGGAGAAACGAAGACAATCTTTGGCTTTAATAATAAGATTTTAATTTCTAGGAGTGAAGATAGTTTAATTACAGTTGATGTAGATGGTGATACATCCTGGCCAGTCTTAGAGTTAAATCAAATGGTTATGGTCTGGCATGATTTAGAAAAACAAGATCCTGATTTTATCCCAGATAAAATAGATGCTTGTTACTCAGATGATTGGTCTGACTATGGTATGGCAAGTTTCTTAGTTAAGAATAATTGTAGGGAGCTCATTGATAACATGGCAGATAAGGGTCATTTTGGTCCAGTGCATCAAGCTCCGTTTGAAGGGTTTTGGAATGAAGCCAAGGATCACACCTATACTCAAGAAATGACAGCAGATAGCCCTATACTAGGAAGAGATTTATTTTCTCAAGCAAGATATGAAGGCCCAGCCTATATGACAACTTACATGAGTGCTGTTCATGATGGAGCAAAGGTTGAGAGTAGGCTTTTGGTTAGTCATATACCTTTAACTTTAACCTCTTTTGTGATTAATTTTGGAGTAATGGTCAAAAAAGTTCCCGGTATGTCTGTTGAAGATGAAGCTGCTTTTATTCAAGGTTATGTAGATGCTAATAATTTTGCTTTTGGGCAAGATGTTGAGATATGGGAAAACAAAATTTATATTCCAGATCCTGTAGTCTGTGACGGTGATGGGCCTTTACATAAGCTACGAAAATGGTACGGACAATTTCTAGTTAACAGAGCTGATGTGCCCTCGGGCTTAGATCTAGAAAAAAGAGAATTTTAATCTCTCCTATATTTTTTTAAACAGTGAAACTTTCACTCGATGACCTTGATCATAAGATTCTTCATATTCTTGAAGAAGATGGACGTGCACCTGCAAAATTTATTGCAGAAAAATTATCTGTCAATGAGGTAACAGTTAGTAAACGGCTTACAAAGATAATTGATGGGGGTTTTTGTAAAATAATTGCAATTGCAGATTATGAAAAATGTGGTTATGACTATTTATTACCAATAGGCATTAGAGTTCAAGGAGATAAATTAGAGGAAGTTGCAGAGGTTCTCTCTAAGCAAAAAGAAGTATTTAGTGTCAATGTTGTCATTGGAATTCAAGATATAGAAATACTTTGCGCAACTACAAGTCTAAATGAAACAAAAATATTTTTAGATGAAACCTTGCCATCCATTGTAGGTATCAAGAGCATTGCTCCTGCAATAGCATCTAATGTATATAAATTTGAAACTGATTGGACTCCTTTTGCAAATGAAGCTTGACCAAACCGATAAAAAAATTATTCAATTGCTTGGCGCTGATGCAAGAATGTCAAATAATCAAATGGCTAAGGTTATTGGGGTAACTGAGGGTACTGTTCGTAATAGAATCCAAAAACTTATTAAGAATAAAGTTATCAAAATCTCTGTTATAAATAATATTAATCGTATGGAGAACCCTTCATTAGCTTTCGTGGGGTTAGATGTTGAAACTCGATCTAAAGATACTGTTGCAAAAGCTCTTTCAAAAATGAAGGAAGTTAGATTTGTTTCTACTCTAATGGGCCGCCATGATCTTATGGTCTTTATTTTAGCTGAAGATGTAACTAAGCTTTCTAAAGTATTATATGAAGAAATTTCTTCTCTTCCTGGTGTACGATTTTCAGAGTCATCTATTGGGCTAAAGTATTATAAATATGATTATCGATGGGCGAGGATATTAGATTGAAATCATTAAATGTTTTAACAATACCTGCATTAATAAAGTTACAAGCTGAAAACCTTTCCTCTAAAGCTGCATTAATTTCTGACGCTGAGACCTTATCTTTTGCCGATCTAGATAATTTATCAACTAACATTGCAACTCATTTAATTCTTCTTGGTTTATTACCAGGTGATAGAGCTGCTATTTGGGCTCCAAATATGAATGAGTGGGTTTTAGCAGCAATTGCCATTCACAAAGCTGGTGGAGTTTTAGTTCCTATCAATACCCGCATGAAAGGCAAGGAAGCTGCCTACATTTTAAATAATTCAGAAGCTAAACTTTTATTTAGCGTAAAAACTTTTCTTGGAACAGATTACTTTGAGTTACTAGAAAATGAAGAACTTCCCCATTTGCAACATCAAATTTCGCTTGATGAAAGCGAATCAAAAGAATTCAGCCAATCTTTTAAAGACATAAAAAAACAAGCTCTGGATGTTCAATTGCCTGAGGTGAGCGAAACTGATATGGCGGATATTATTTTTACTTCCGGTACAACAGGCAAACCGAAAGGAGTCATATCTTCACATTTGCAAAATATTAAAGTATTCGATTATTGGTCTACTTACATTGGTTTAAATAAAAACGATCAATATTTAGTTGTAAATCCGTTTTTCCATACTTTTGGTTATAAAGCTGGTTGGTTAGCTTCAATAATGAGAGGGGCAACAGCTTACCCGTGTCCTGTATTTGATGCTGATAAAATTATCAAAATAATCAATGAGCATAAAATTTCTATGCTTCCAGGACCTCCAACTCTTTATCAGTCAATTCTTACTAGTCAATTAATAGATGCGTTAGATATTTCCTCTTTAAGATTGGGGGTTACTGGAGCTGCCTCTATCCCAGTTCAGCTTATAAAGGATATGAAAGAAAGATTGGGTTTTGAAACTGTGATTACAGCATATGGGTTAACTGAAAGTACAGGAGTGGTAACTATGTGTTCACCTTATGATGACTATGAAACTATTGCAACTACCTCAGGCTGTGCTATTGCTGATGTAGAGGTGAAGTGTGTCAATCAAGATAATCAAGAAGTTCCGATTGGAGAGCCAGGAGAGATTTTGGTTAGAGGCTATAATGTAACTGAAGGATATTTTAATAATCCTGAAGCGACTAAAGAGACTATCGATGCTGAAGGTTGGTTGCATACTGGCGATATAGGAATACTTGATCAGAATGGCTATATTAAAATTACTGATAGAAGCAAGGATATGTTTATTGTTGGAGGATTTAATGCTTATCCCGCTGAAATTGAAAATATTCTCTGTGACCATCCTTCAATCTCCCAAGTTGCAGTCATTGGTATCGCAGATGAAAGAATGGGAGAGGTTGCCAAAGCATTTGTTGTATTAAAACCAAATCACGCACTTCAAGAGGATACTTTGGCTAAGTGGTCAAAAGAAAATATGGCAAATTATAAAGTTCCAAGAGAGATAGAGTTTGTTGAGGCATTGCCTACAAATGCAGCAGGAAAAGTAATGAAATATATCTTAAAGGAAAGATAATGAGAATTGTTATCTCAGAAGATACATATAAATTTTATCGATCCGAGCTTTTATCTATTGATCCCTCTATGGAGATTATTTCTTTGAACCCTGAAGATTCAACTAACCCCTCATGGGAGAGGGTTCCTGAGTCAGATGCTTTTTTTATGTCTTACCAATTTTTATTTGCTGCTAGAGATATTCCAGAAATTTTTGATTCCCTTTTAGCTTTATCTAAGCGCATGAAGTTTATTCAAAGTGGATTTGCTGGAATGGATGCTCCAATCTTACAAGAGATCTTGAAAGAAAAAGATATTTTAATTGCCAATGCAAGTAGTATTTATGCAATTCCAATTGCTCATTACGTTTTTTCACAGATCTTAAGGTGGAATAAGAGAATAGATCAGCATATTGAATTACAACAATCTAAAAGTTGGACTCCATTAGGTGGAGATGGAGAGTTAACTGATAAAACTTTGATTATTCTTGGCTATGGAGGTATAGGCAAAGAGGTAGCAAAACTTGGCAAAGCTTTTGGCATGAGGGTTACTGGAATAAGACGAAATCCAGTCGATGATGAGTATGCAGATGAGGTTCTAGGATTAGAATCCTTTGAAGAGTTGCTTCCACTTACTGATTATTTGATTTTAGCGCTTCCTGATAGCTTTCAAACAAGAGATATCATTAATCAGGATGTTTTAAAGAAGCTTAATAATTCTGCTATGTTGATAAATGTTGGTAGAGGGACTGCAATCAATGAACAAGATCTATCTGAAGCACTAAATAATAATGAAATTGCAGCAGCAGCACTAGATACCACTAAGATTGAGCCTCTAGAAAACTCATCACCGCTATGGAACACTCCAAACTGTTTTATTTCAGCCCATGACTCAGCTCATTCATTGTTATCAATACCCAGAGCCTTCAGTTTATTCGCTGAAAATATTAAAAATATTAAAAACGGCGATCAAATAGTAAATCTTTATTCAGAATAAAAAGAATGATTGGGATTATATATGATGCTTCTAGCAAACCACTGGTAACTATAGAATGGGAATGAAGTTTTTTGGGTGGAGAATGGTATTTACGGGTCTTACCCTTGAATTTACTGTTATAGGTTTCATTTTTTACAGCTTTCCTGTCATTTGGCCATACTTAATATCAGAACTAGGCATGACCGAAAGTCAGCTCGGTATGGTTTCCGCATTCTACTTTCTACCTGTGGGAATTTTGGCAATTGTCGTAGGCCGTGCCCTTGATAAGTATTCTGTTAAAAATTTTATGATGGTCGGGGCTGTAATTTATGCCATAGGACTTTTCTCTTTAAGTTTCATAAATTCTTATTGGTCTCTTCTGACAATTTATCTTACCCTTCTTGCTCTGGGATCTATTATGATGGGAAATTTAGCCGTAGCTAAATTAATCTCAAATTGGTTTGATAAAAATGCTGGCAGAGCGCTAGGTATTGCAGCAATAGGTATTTCCTTTTCAGGAGTTGTTCTTCCTTTGGTTGTTGATCCTCTTCTTGATTTAGTGGGATGGAGAAATGTTTATGTAATCTTTGCTTCTGTAGTTCTTTTCATTTTGTTACCTCTGATCTTTTTTACTGTGATTGATGATCCAAAGACTGTGAATCAAGTTAAAGATGGCATAAAAAAAGATAATGAAGAAGAATCTTTGCCTCAGGAGATGAGCGCAAAAGATCTTTTGTCTAAAAAAGTTTTTTGGATGATTTCCTTAGCCTTCGCCTTTCAATTTCTTTCAATGATGGGCGTGCTTGCTTTCTTACCCGTTCATGCCAGCAAAATGGGGCTGGATGAAACTTGGAATCTTTTAGGCCTTCCTGTTAAACAATATGTTTTTGCTTATGCTCTATCTGCTTTTGGTGGAGTCCTAGGAAAAATAATATTTGGATATCTCATGGACTTGATGAAGGCTGCACATCCTTCAATGATGGCGATGTTCCTTCAAGCAATTGGAATCTTTGGAATTACTTATTTAAATGAACCAAGCATATTTCTCTTAAGTGCATTCATATTTGGTTTAGGTTTTGGTGCTGCAACTCCTCTTATGACTGCGTGTTACCTAAGAACTTTTGGGGCAAATAATCTTGGGAAAGCCAGAGGTATATCATCTCCTATTATTTCTCCACTTCAACCAATTGGAATTCTAATAACAAGCATATTAATAGGTTTTCAAGATACTTACTTTGTAGCTTTCAATATTATGGGATGCTTTGCTCTTGTTGCTCTAGTTTTAGCGAGCCAAATTCAAGAGCCTGAAAAAATGGTGCCCTCTCCAGGAATCGAACCTAGAACTACTCCTTAGGAGGGAGTTGTTATATCCGTTTAACTAAGAAGGCTTTGGTTAAGCGTCTGTTATATCAAAAATATCTATATTTGGCCCATCAACACACATGTCGCCAATTGCACCAACAGTTCCATCCTCTGTTCTAAAGGCTAGATATTTTTCATAGTGCTCTTTGGAATCCCAGACCTCTGTAAGGACAAATTTATGAGGATCTTCTACATGCAATGTAAGATTGATATTTTGACATCCATCATATGCTCGTGTGACATGAAAAGCCTCAGTGCAAATTCCTGAAAATTGATCAACCAACCCATCTTTTAACGTTCCGCTAAGTAAAACACTTACTGCCATAATGACTCCTAAACTTTATAAATTAATAAGTTTCTTCATGTTAAATTAAAGAATGTTTAATAGAAAGTGCTGTTGAAAATATACCTTTCGAGTTAAAAATATTAGAATGGGGCGCAAGGACCAATACCATGAGCAAAGAAATTACAATTACACTCCCTGATGGATCTCAGAAGCAAGCCCCTGTTGGTATTAGTGGGCTTGAAATTGCAAACATGATTGGTGCTGGTCTTGCGAAAGCTGCTGTTGCGTTTAGCGTCAATGGTGAGCAGAGGGACCTGAGTGATGTTGTTAATCAGGATGCCGATATTTCTATTTTTACAATTGATTCAGACGAAGGTCTAGAAATCATGCGTCACACAGTTGCGGCTCAGGTCTTAGCCCGTGCTATAAAAAATCTGTACCCAAAAGCTAAATTGGCGATCGGTCCAACTATTGAAAATGGCTTTTACTACGACTTTTTGTCTGATAAGAGAGTTTCTGTAGATGATTTGCTAAAAATTGAAAAAGAAATGCAAAAGATTGTTGCTGAAAAGTCTGTCATTGCTAAAACAATTCATTCAAAGGAAGAGGCGATCAAGAACTTTGCTGATATCAAAGAAGATTACAAGGTTAAGATCATCGAGGAGTCTGACCAAGAAGATAATTTTCAACTATACAATCAAGGTGATACGGGTTTTATAGATTTATGTCGAGGCCCTCATTTACCAAGTTTAGATAAAGTGGGAGCATTTAAACTCACGAAGATTGCTGGTGCTTACTGGAAAGGAGATTCAAAAAATGAAATGCTCTCTCGCATATATGGCACTGCGTGGAAAAATGAAAAAGATCTAAAAAAATATTTAACTCTTTTAGAAGAGGCAGAAAAGCGAGATCATCGTAAGCTTGCCAAAGAGATGGATTTATTTCATTTGCAAGAAGAGGCTCCTGGAATGGTTTTCTGGCATGCAAAAGGCTGGTCCATATACGTAGCTTTACAAAATTATATACGCAAAAAACAAATCGCGAATGGTTATGAAGAAATTAATACTCCGCTAGTAGTTGATCGAAAGCTATGGGAGGCTTCAGGGCACTGGGATAAATATCGTGAGAATATGTTCATCACAGAAATTGATGAAGAGCATGCTAATGAGAAAAGAGTTAATGCTCTTAAACCTATGAATTGCCCTTGTCATGTACAGGTTTACAATCAAGGCCTTAAATCCTACAGAGATCTTCCAGTTAGACTTGCAGAGTTTGGATCCTGTCATAGGTATGAAGCATCAGGCACCATGCATGGTCTAATGAGAGTTCGTGGCTTTACGCAAGATGATGGTCATATTTTTTGCACTGAAGATCAAATAGAGAGTGAAACAGCTGATTTCATATCTTTATTATCTGAAATTTATACTGAGCTTGGTTTCGAATCCTTTGATATTAAATTATCTACAAGACCGGAAACAAGAGTAGGTTCAGATGATGTCTGGGATAAGGCTGAGGCAGCATTAGAAGCTGCAATTAAAAAACTAGATATCCCATACACAGTTGAAGATGGTGATGGAGCTTTTTATGGCCCTAAACTAGATTTTGTTTTAACTGATGCCATAGGGCGTGAATGGCAATGTGGTACTTTTCAGGCTGATTTTAATCTGCCTGATAGACTAGATGCTGAGTACATTGGAGAAGATGGCTCCAAGCATCAACCTGTCATGATGCATCGAGCAATTCTTGGCTCTTTTGAGAGATTTATTGGTATTTTAATTGAAAATTATTCAGGTAAATTGCCTTTGTGGCTTGCTCCAACTCAATTATCAATTTTAACTGTCACGGAAGAAGTTAATGAATATGCTATGAGTCTAAAAGAAAAGTTTGACGCAATTAATTTACGCGTCGAACTAGACAATAGAAATGAAAAAATTGGTTACAAGATAAGAGAACATAGCAATGCTAAAGTCCCCCTAATGGCTGTAATTGGTAAAGATGAAATGTCAGCTAAAACCGTTTCAATTAGGAACTTAAGTGAAAATAAAACTAGCACTTACTCTATTGATGAAGCTATTAAGCTCTTAAACGAAGAATCCAGTTTGCCTAAATAAACTAAATTCTCCAGCCATCTCTATCGAAAACTCTTAGATAAGTAAGTTGGTCATGCTCTGATTCATTAATTACTTTTACGAAGTCTCCTGATTGCACAAGAATGACATCACCTGCAGTAAGAGCAAAAGAATCTTGGTGTTCAATGCCCTGACTAGGATCTGTGCCATGACCTTCCATAGAATTTGTATATTCCACAACTTCCATAAGCCCTCTACCATTTACTATGATGTATACGACGTCTGAATCGCTTAATCTATGACCAACAGTAGACTTGCCGGGTTGAATCACTGTTTTACTAGCTATAATTTTACCTAATAAGTCATTAGTCCAAACTGAGTAATCATCAGTAACTTTGTAAGGAGAGCCACCAACTCTGAAATTTACATATTTTTTAGCCATTTTAAAAACCTTTTTTGAATTTGTAGTGAATTGAAAAATATTTCAACTTAATTGTCAATAAAATTTAAAAAAACTATATTTACGGCGTAAATACATATTTTTTTTTGTAGTTATACTACTAAAATAATATTTTACGGATTAACTTATAAATATGTATATAATTACATCAGCGCAGTTTTGACTGGCTTGCATGCGCTATATAAATGTTGCTAAACAAGATTTCATCAATAGAATTTGTTAGCTTAGCCTTAATTTAACAAGAAAATTACTGGAGAGAAGAATGACCGAAAAAAAATATACCAACCCAGCGACTATTGCGCTTCATGCAGGCTGGAGAAAAGATGAAACAACTAATTCTGTAACTGTTCCAATACACATGACATCTAGTTATCAATTTGATGATACTGATCATGCTGCGAATTTATTTGCTTTAAGTGAGCTAGGAAATATCTATTCAAGGATTATGAATCCTACAAATGCTGTATTTGAAGAAAGAATTGCTGAATTAGAAGGAGGAGTTGCAGCTTTGGGTCTTGCTTCAGGGCAAGCAGCTTCAGCTTATGCAATTCAAAATTTATGTAGTCATGGCGATAATTTTGTTGCTTCATCACATCTTTATGGCGGAACCTACAATCAGTTTAAAAATCCATTTTCAGATATGGGAATAGAGGTCAGATTCGTTGATCCTAGCGATCCGCAAAACTTTATTGATGCCACTGATGACAAAACTAGAGCTTATTATGGTGAAGTTCTTCCCAATCCAAGCTTTCAAGTTTTCCCATTGCAGGAGGTTGCAGATCTTGGGAGACCATTAGGCATACCGTTGATCGTGGACAATACTGCGGCTCCTCTGATCTGTCGTCCGTTTGATCATGGGGTAGCAATTACTATTCATTCAGCAACAAAATACATAGGTGGTCATGGCACTTCTATCGGAGGAGTCATAGTTGATGGCGGTAACTTTGACTGGGAGGCACACCCTGATAGACAACCTAAGCTTAATCAACCAGATCCTAACTATAATGGCGTGATTTGGACTGAAGCTGTTAAGGCATTGGGACCAATAGCTTATATTTTAAAAGCAAGAACTACATTGCTTAGAGATATGGGAGCTGCAATGAGCCCTTTTAACGCTTTTATGTTCATTCAAGGAATGGAAACATTGCACCTAAGAATGAGAGAACATTCAGCAAATGGACAAAAAGTTGCGGAACACCTTAGTAAGCATTCTATGGTTGAAAGAGTTGCTTATCCAGGAACATCTTCAGGTTTACCAAAAGAAAGAGCAGATAAATATTTATCTAATGGCTGCGGTGGGCTCTTAGGATTTGAGATTAAAGGTGGTCATGAAGCAGGTAAAAAGTTTATAAATTCACTTGAGATGCTTTATCACGTAGCTAATATTGGTGATTCAAGAAGTCTAGCAATTCATCCAGCGAGTACAACTCATTCTCAATTAAATGAAGAGGAGTTAGCCTCAGGTGGAATTAGTTCCGGGTATATCAGACTATCAATTGGACTAGAGCATATTGATGATATTTTGTCTGACATCGATCAGGCTTTAACAAAAGCTGAATGATTTGGTGTGACAAAAGCTTTTCCTAATGTCAGCTATATAATTATTGGCTCCAAGGAAAGGCTTTCAAGAGTTAAATCTTATCAAATAGAGGAAGGGGTAGAGTGTTTGCTTTGTCCCTTCCAATTGATGGCAGAACTTCCATCATTGCTAGATTTAAAAATCGCAGAGTTGGATTCACAAGTTATCTCTATCATTCCAGCTGGGGCCTTTCCTAAAAAAGATGCTAGAGCACAGCTTGTTCATTTTTCTAGAAGCGAGTACCAGTTTTGGGGCTGGTATCATTTCGGTAATAAATTTAAGGGAGCAGCTCAAAGCATAGGAAAGTTAAATACGTTTTTAAATAAAGTACCTCAATTGGAGCAGGGAATATTTTTTTCAAAATCCTTATATTTTTCAGTTGGGGGTCTTGGAGACAGTGGCGTTAATCCATTTGCTGAATTGGCCAAAAGATTCTATTTGAGATTAGATCCACAAAATCCACTTCCTTCACTTACAATAAGGTCAAAATCACTTTTAGATTAGAATTATATGATGCTTGTTTCAGCTCAAAATATTGCATATTCAATAAATGAAAATAAGCTTTTTCATAATCTTTCTTTTGGAGTAAATTCTGGAGAAGGACTGCATATCAAAGGAGGCAATGGTTCTGGAAAAAGCACATTGCTTAGAATTATTTTAGGCATCACCACGCCGACTAAAGGCTTGATTGAAAGGTGTAACGAAGATTTAAAAATATCGTACCTTGGGCATAAAAATGCAATAAAAAACTATCTTACGCCAATCGAAAATTTAGAATTGTTATTCAATGATGTTGAGATAAAAATTGCATATGAATGGCTGCATAAATTTAATCTATCTCATGTTCAAGATGAGCTTTCAGCCAGCCTTTCCTTTGGACAGCAAAAAAAGTTAGCTTTGATTAGAGTTTTAGCACAATCTCCAGAATTGATAGTGCTTGATGAGCCCTTTGTAGGCCTGGACCAAACAGCTGCCGATCAACTTAATAATTTTCTTGAAAAACAATTATCTGAGGGAGTAGGGCTTATCTTCACCTCTCATATTAACCCGAAGATTAGCTGCAAGGTTTTAGATTTAGAGGCAAAGAATGCTTAGATTGTTAAAAACAGAATCTTTCAAGTTATCAAACAAATTAAAATCCTGGTTGGGTCCTTTGTTGATTATGGTCCTTGTTCTTATAGCATTTCCACTCAGCATAGATATTTCACAGTATGATTTAGAGAAGTTTTATTTCTCAATTATCGTAGTCTCTTTATTGATGACCTCTTTTGTTGCAACAGAGGGGATGTTTGAAGAGGATTTTGAAGATGGATCTCTCGAGCAAGAATTTATAATTGAGAAAGATTTTTACAAACTTGTTCTTTCAAAAATCTTTGTATACGTTTGTTTGATTGGAATACCAATTGCTTTTATCGGGGCGTTATTCTCTTTTGCTAACGGAGTTGAGATTGGAAGTTTTGGCAAGGTATTTTTATTGCTAATCCTTTCGAATCTTTTGCTGTTTAATTTATTTGCTTTCGGCAATGCGCTATCTATTAATAAGGGAGCGATGTTGGGAGTGCTCTCTTCTTTGCCACTTGCACTACCTGTAATTATCTTGCTTGGGCGCGCAATAAGAAGTATTCAATTTGGAGATGGCTTTTCATCAATTATTGCCTTGATGGTAGGTATAGGATTGATCATGTCAGCCATAATGCCATTAATTATCTCTGCAGCCTTAAAAACGCATATAGATTAACCAACTTAGGTTTATAATACTGAGTGTGATCACAGCATTAATTCATAAATTCTCCTCGCCAAAAAGCTTTGTAAATCTTACAGAGAAGCTATATCCATTTTTTATAATTGCAGGAGTTTCTATGTTGATGCTTGGATGGACGTGGGGTTTGCTCTTTGCCCCTCAAGATGCAGTTCAAGGAAACTCGTATCGAATCATATTTCTTCATGTGCCATCTGTGATTTTTGCAGAGTTAGTTTATTTCTTTATGGCTGTTTGCGCTTTAATGCACATTGTGTGGCGAGTAAAGCTAGCAGCATATTTGATAAAATCTGCAGCACCAATTGGAGCAATGATCACATTTATAGGTTTATTTTCGGGATCAATTTGGGGAATTCCCACATGGGGAACTTGGTGGCAATGGGATGCAAGAATTACTTCAACTTTAATATTATTTATTATGTATCTAGGAATTTTAACCTTGCATGGATCTTTCTCTAATTTAGAAAAAGCTGATCGACTTATGTCAATATTGGTGATTATTGGAGTTGTAAATATTCCCATTATCAAGAAGTCTGTTGATTGGTGGTCAACACTTCATCAGCCAGCATCTATATCAGTTTCTGGAAGTAGCTCAATTGATCCATCTATGTTGTATCCATTATTTATTTCAGTAATTGGGCTTGGTTTTGCGTTAATCTCTCTTGGTATTTTAAGCAGTCGTTCTTATATATTGAGTAGAGAAAAAAATAAAAAATGGGTTTCAGAATATGTTTAATTTAGCTTTTAAAAATTTTAGTGAAATTTTAGATATGGGCGGGCATGGAATCTATGTTTGGTCTGTTTATTTGATAGGCATTTCAATTATTATTTTTAGCTTTTTAATTGCTAAAAAGAGAATCAAAATAGTGCAAAAAAAAATAAAATTAAAAAATGCTTCAAGTTAGAAAAAATCGACTCTGGAAACTAATCACCATTCTTTTTTTGTCCGCAGCAGGCATTTCATTAATTCTTTTTTCGTTAAATTCAAAACTAGATCTCTTTTACACTCCATCTGAAATGCTGCAGGCAGATATTAAATCTGGATACAGAATCAAGTTAGGTGGAATGGTAAAGAATGAATCAATAAAAAGAGATGGAACAATTATCAGATTCATAGTTACAGATTTTATAAAAGAGGTTCCAGTAACCTTTGAGGGAGTGCCGCCTGATTTATTTAAAGAGGATAGCGGGGTTGTCATCCTTGGATATTTTTTAAACGGCATGTTTGAAGCAGAAGAAATTTTTGCTAAACATGATGAGAATTATATGCCCCCTGAGATAGATATAGATACAGCAAAAGTATGATTGGTGAGTTAGCCCATTTTCTGTCTCTTTCAGCTGTTTTATTATTAAGTCTCCTATTAATTTTTAACTTATTTTTCTTTTTTAATAAAATTCATCCAAATCAATTAACGCTCTCAATGAGGCTATTTAATCAAGCCTGTTGGTTAGTTTTTATTTCATTTGGTATTTATGTCTATCTCGCCATCAGTGATGATTTTTCAATAGCATATATAGCTAGTCACTCAAACTCTCAATTACCTAATTTCTACAAGGTAACTTCAATCTGGAGTGCGCATGAGGGTTCGATGTTTCTTTGGATAGTATTTTTAACAGCCTGGAGCATCCTATTCATAAATTCGCTTGATAAAAAGCATCCCTTAAAAAAATTAACTTTGTTAATGTTAAGTTTGATTATTTTAGGCTTTTTGTTATTTTTGCTATTAACATCCAATCCCTTTGAAAGAATTTTGCCGTTTGGAGCTCTTGAAGGCGCAGATATCAATCCAGTTTTGCAAGATCCAGCATTAGCCATACACCCACCAATGCTTTATCTAGGATATGTAGGGTTTGTGATTTCTTTCAGCTTTATTACGGCATATTTACTGAATGGTGATTTTGAATTGCAATGGGAGCAAGATATCAGAAATTGGTCGTTTGTTGCTTGGATTTTTCTTACCATCGGCATTACTCTAGGAAGTTGGTGGGCATATTATGAATTGGGTTGGGGAGGATATTGGTTTTGGGATCCCGTAGAAAATGTTGCTCTGATGCCATGGCTTGCAGCAACAGCATTTATGCATTCATTATTTGCATCTTCAAAATCAAATGTACTAAAGACATGGACCATGTTTTTAGGGATCTTAATTTTTGCCTTAAGTTTATTTGGGGCATTTATTGTGAGATCCGGAATTATTGATAGCGTCCACTCATTTGCAAATGACCCGGAGAGAGGATTATATCTTCTAAGTTTTTCAGGGCTGATTACTGTTCTCTCACTAACAATTTTTGCATATCGACTCCCTGCTTTGAATTCTTCAAAATTCGTTATTACAGGTTCAAAGGAGTCATTTCTTTCGATGAATAATATTCTAATGATTACTAGTATTTTTTCTATTTTTCTAGGAGTTACTTATCCACTGATCATCGAATCTATCAGCGGAGAAAAAGTTAGCATTGGTCCTCCATATTACAATACAATTTTTGCTCCATTAATCCTTATAGCTGCTGCATTTATTATGATTTCAGTTGATGCTTTATGGCAGCGCTCGATGCCTTTAAGAGCATTGATTATCACCATGTCTGTCCCAACAATGCTATCTCTGCTGTCTTTATATCTAATATGGCAAGTTACAAATATTTTTTCTGCTCTTGCATACATAGGAATTTTTTCTGGCTCACTGATTCTTTTCAGCTATCTAATAAGGACCATTAAAAACTTTGTTAATAAAAAATTTATTAATAAAGGGAGTGCAATTGCTCATTTAGGTTTGGGCTTATTGTTTCTTGCAGTATCTATGAATAGCATTCTGAGCTATGAGAAGAATTTAAATCTCGCACCTGGTCAATCTATTTCGGTAAACGAATCAGTACGAAAGTTTTCTTTTAAGGATATTCAAGTTTTTAAAGCCTCAAATCATGATGTAATTTCTGCACAAGTTTCAGTGTTACAAGATGGAAAAGAAATTTCTTTAAATCCTCAAAAAAGAAAATATGTCACTAGAGGCCAGATTACATCAGAATCAGCCATCCATGCCTCTGTGCTTAAAGATACATATTTAACAATTGGCGATCAACTAGAAAATGGTAGTTGGACTTTTTCATTAAAAATTAATTATTTTATAAAGTGGATTTGGTTCTCGGCGGCTTTAATGGTATTTGGAATGTTCCTTACAATTTTTAAGAAGAAAATATCATGAATCAGTCACTAAGGTTTGCAATAGTAATACTTCCAATTATTGTTTTAGCATTTTTTGCTAAGGTGCTGTTGGTTGATGATGATATTGAATTTTCTAATTTCGAGTCTAAAAATTTTCCATCGTTTGAATTGAATGATTTAAATGGAGATTCAGTTAATGCTCAGTCTTTAGATGGGATCAAACTTGTTAATGTATGGGCAAGTTGGTGTATTACTTGCCTTGTTGAACATCCATTCTTAACTAAACTAGCAGAGAAAAATATTCAAATTATCGGTTTAAATTATAAAGACTCTGATTTGAAAGCAAATGCTTGGCTTCAAAGATATGGTAATCCTTATTTATTCTCTATATACGACCCGAGAGGTGACTTAGCTTTTGATCTTGGAGTTACTGGTGCACCTGAATCATATCTAATTATTAATAATAAAGTTGTAGGACATATTCAGGGCGAAATGAATCAAATAAAATGGGAAACAATTTTTCTCCCTTTAATAACTAAAGCTAAGCAAGGATCGTGATGATTAAAAGATACTTCACATTATTTTCAATGATCATTTTATCCACCACTGCATTTAATGAGATGGTATATGAATTTGAAGATTCTGCGCAGGAAAAAAGATTCTACTCATTGATTTCAGAAATCAGATGTCCAAAATGTACAAGTGGAAGTATTGCTAGTTCCGATGTGCCAGTTTCTCGAGATTTAAAAAATAGAGTTTATGAGTTAGTTCTTGATGGCTCGACTGATGCAGAAATCAAAAAATATGTTGCAGAAAGATTTGGCAGCTTTTCAGACTATCGGCCTGCGCTTGAAGGTTCTAATTATCTTTTATGGTTTGGACCATTTATTTTCCTAGGCTTAATGTTGTCAATATTTTTTATAAAACAAAGACTTTAATGTTAATTATTTTAGCTCTTTCAGCACTTTTATTATTGCCTGTAATTTCTTATCTTCTTCATCCATTGTCAAATCAAAAATCTATTGTGTTTCTGGCTTCATTCTTAATTTTTGGAGGATTTATTTTTAATTTTCTCTCTCCCAACTCTTTGATGGGTTCATGGGTTCAAGCTACTCAATCAGAATCTATTTTTCAAACCATCTCAAGTAACAAAGAGTTTGATAGCTTGTTAATTAAGCAGTATTTAGAAAATTCTTCATCAGAAGATGAGTCTTTTATGCTTGGAGTTCAAGTTTTTTATAAGGCTTTAGAAGTTCGGTCATTTAATTCTGCAGAGAGTATTCTTAAGGTCTTGAATTCACAGTTTATTTCGGAGACTTTTCAAGTTCCAATCTTTAATCTTTTAGCTGACTTGAGAGACGAAAAGTATCCAGATCTCGCAAATTCATCACTTATTGTAAGCATAGAAAATCCTTCAAATTGTATCTTGCAGTCGTTGCAATTTTTTGTATCTATTCCTGATGGACCTGATGTAAATATAGCTTCTAAAGAAATCAGCTCTCCAGAAATTAATCAGCGTTTTAGATTAGATCAATCAAATTCTTTGGTGAGAGGATTTGATATCACTTCAGCTTTTTTGCAGCAAGAAATGATTAAGATTGAAGCTCAAGCTCAATGCAGTAATTCAGCTTTTCAAGCCTTCAAATCGCTTGATTTGAAGTACTCAAAAGACAATCAAGAGGAGTTATTTTTTTATGCCAACGAATGGTTAAAAAAGGAACAATAGTTTAAAATGGGTAAAGGATATATTTAATGCAGCTCAAACACATTAAACTGGCTGGATTCAAGAGTTTCGTGGATCCCACGAGGATATCTTTCCCTACAAATATGGTTGCAGTTGTCGGCCCCAATGGATGCGGTAAATCTAATGTTATTGATGCTGTTCGATGGGTTCTAGGAGAGTTATCTGCAAAGAATTTACGTGGCGAGTCTATGTCAGATGTTATTTTTAACGGCTCAGATTTAAGGAAGCCATCTGGTCAATGCAGCATTGAACTTTTATTCGATAATTCAATGGGCAAATTAGGCGGTGAGTACTCTAAATATAATGAAATTTCGATTAAAAGAATGATGACCAGGGATGGGCAGTCGCATTATTCAATGAATAACACAAGATGTAGGCGCAAAGATGTTCAGGATATTTTTCTTGGTACCGGTCTTGGGCCAAGAAGTTACGCCATTATTGAGCAGGGCATGGTATCAAAAATAGTAAGCGCAAAACCCGAAGAGATGAGAGTTTTTATAGAAGAAGCTGCTGGAATTTCAAAATACAAGGAAAGAAGAAAAGAAACAGAGCAAAGGATTAAAAAAACTAAAGAAAATTTGTCTAGAGTCAAAGATATTAGGGATGAAATTCAAAGGTTAATTAACCGCTTGCAAAACCAAGCCAAAGCAGCTGAAAAGTATAAAAAGCTTCAAGTTGAAGAAAAAGAACTCAAATTGAAAATTTCAATTTTAAATACTTTAAGCGCTAAAGCTAAAAAAGATTCCTTAAGTTCAAAAATTTCTCAACTCAGTAACCAGGTAAGTGTTAAATCTGCAGAAGTGAACACTCATCAAGCATCTATCGATCAAATCAAAACAGAGCATGCTTCTGTGTTGTCTGCATTTGAAGTTGCTCAAAAGAATTTTTATACCATTGGCTCAGAGATAGCCAGATATGAAACCAATCTTCAAAACATCAATAAAGCAATTCTGGGATATGAAGAAGGTTTATCTAGGGCAAAAGATCGCTATGCCGAAGCCTTAGATAATGAATCAAGTATAGAAAATTTAAGTCCAAAAGAAAAAGCAATGAAATTATTGGATGCTATTTCAGAGGGCCTTAAAGGTTTTGGCCCCAGCGCAGATGGTATTCGCAGCAAAGCAGCTGAGCTTAAAGATTTATTAACAAGTATTCTAAAAATTACTTCAGCGCAATCTAAGAATATAACTAACGAATATTTACTTAGACAGAATGAAATTTCTGAGCAATTAGGTCAAGCAAAAGAAAATAAATTGAAGGCAGAAAATGACTTATCAGCGCTTGTTGAAAAAAGCTCTACTGCAGAATCAGAATTAAATTCAATTCGTCAAAAACAATCCGTTGTCGATGCTTCTATTCAAGACGTTGAAAATAAGAAATCTATTGCTGCTTTAGATTTTCGCTCTTTAGAAGAAAAACTAAATAATTTAAAGCTAGATCTAAGAACATTTGAGGTGAATTTGGATAATGCTTCAGAGACATTAAAAAAAGCTGGAATTTCTATCGCTGATCTTAATCCCGGAGATTATGAGGCAATGGATCTTTTGGATCTAGAATCATCATTAGCATCAACTCAGTCCTCTATTATTTCTTTAGGCGCTATTAACTTGGCAGCCCCAGATGAAATTGCTGAGGAGTCCAAGCGCATAGATGAACTTGATTCTCAGTTAGATGATTTAAACGAAGCCTTGGATAAACTTCAAAGCGCTATTAAAAAAATAGATGTTGAATCTAAGATGAAGTTTGATGAAAGTTTTAATGCTGTAAATTCTAAAATACAGGAAATCTTTCCTAAACTATTTGGTGGAGGTAAAGCTGCTCTGCAATTAATAGATGGAGATTCTTTTAATTCGGGAATCACGCTCGCTGCTCAACCTCCTGGTAAAAAAAATGCAACCATCTCTCAACTTTCTGGCGGAGAAAAAGCCATGACCGCGCTTTCCTTGGTGTTTGCATTATTTGAACTAAACCCAGCTCCATTCTGTATGTTGGATGAGGTTGATGCACCTTTAGATGATATAAATGCTACAAGGTTTGTAGCAATGGTTGAAGAAATGTCTGATAGAGTACAGTTCATATTTATTACTCATAATAAAATCTCCATGGAGAAAAGCGATCATTTGATGGGAGTTACCATGCAGGAGGCAGGAGTTTCTCGCGTGGTTTCAGTTGACGTAAAAGAAGCGCTTAAGTTAGCCGCTTCATAGGATGCCAAGCAACATACAAATTATCTTAGTTGCTGTGGCTGCAGTTCTCTTTCTGGTGATTTTGTACCTTTTTTTTAGACCATTATTCACTCGAAAATTACTTCAAAACTCCCTTGATGACTCTCAATCTATGCTTTTTGAAGGAGAGTTAGAGCAAGGAACCTTAGAATTTCAAGATGATGATAATTTCACCCAGAAACAGGAATTAATTATTCTAAATTTAATATCTATGGACAAATCAAACTTTGATATGAATCAAGTTCTAACTTTATTAAAAAATTTAGATGCTAAATACGCTAATGGTTTTTTTAGTTACAGAGATTTAAGTGATAAGGAGCTTTACAGAATTGCGAGTGGCATCAACCCAGGTCTTCTTGAGACAGACACTGAGACGCATGTGCTTCTGATGGCTTTGGATTTATACCAAGTTAATGATCCCATTCAAGCATTTGAATTAATGCTTGAGTCTGCTTCAAGCATTTCAGAGAAACTTCATGCCAGTATTTGTGATTCATCAAGAGCACCTCTAAGCAAGCAAATGATTGAGCACTTAAAATCAAAAGCTCAAGAAATTAGTCATCTTAACTCTATGAAAAATATTTCTGCATAATGAATAAGTTAAGCCATCGATATACTACTCTTCAAAAAACAATACGCTCCCATGATTATGAGTACTATATTCTTGACGATCCCTCAATATCTGATCAAGAATACGATGAGTTATTTAAGGAGTTAAAGCAAATTGAGTCCGAAAATCCAGATTGGATTACTCCCGAATCTCCATCACAAAGAGTTGGAATCAAACCTGAAAATGACTTTGCTACTTTTGAACATTTTCAACAGATGCTCTCGCTCGCTAACGCCTTTAATGCAGAAGATTTAAAAAATTTTCATGATCGAATTCTTAAAAATCTAGGTACAGATAAGCAAATAGATTTTTTTTGTGAGCCCAAGATGGATGGTGCTGCAGTTTCTTTGATTTACGAGAAGGGCATTCTTACCAAAGGAGTAACAAGAGGAGATGGAACTATAGGGGAGGATATTACATCTAATATTAGAACGATTAGATCTATCCCACTTACACTAAAAGAGTCTGAAATTTCATTTCCAGATTTACTTGAGGTAAGGGGCGAAGTGTTCATAAAAAAAACTGACTTTGATGCTTTAAATCTAAGAGCAAACAAAAATGGTGAGAAAGTATTTGCAAATCCGAGAAACGCCGCAGCAGGTAGTTTAAGGCAATTAGACCCTGCTATTACTAGCACAAGGCCATTAGCTTTTTTTGCTCATGGCATAGGATTATGTCAGGGAAAAGAATTTATTGATTTACAAGAAATTTTTTCAGTTTTTTTATCATGGGGGCTACCAGTTAATAATCTAAACAAATTAGTGGGCTCTGTTGATGAATGCCTTAAGTATTTTCAGGAAATTGAATCTTCTAGAGACAATATTCCATTTGAGATTGATGGCGTTGTATTTAAAGTTAATGAGTTAACTGTACAAAAACAACTTGGGCAAATAGCTAGATCACCTAGATGGGCTATCGCACATAAATTTCCAGCTCAGGAAGCTTTAACAGAAATTGAAAATATAGAATTTCAAGTTGGTAGAACTGGAATTTTGACTCCTGTTGCAAAACTTAAAACAGTTAATGTAGGCGGTGTAAATGTTAGTAATTGTACCCTACACAATCTTGATGAACTCAAAAGATTGGACCCTAGAGTCGGGGATGTTGCGGTAATCAAGCGGGCAGGAGATGTAATTCCTAAAATGGTAAGGGTTATTCCAAAAAATAAAAATCGTGCAAATGCAATTGAGGCTCCACAAACATGCCCATGTTGCCAATCACCAATAGTGTTGAATTATCAGTCTGAGTGGACGGTTATTGATTCAAGTAAATCTAAACCTGTAAAGAAATTTGCAAGTAAGTACGAAGCGCAAAAATTTTTAGAAACAAATCAGTCAGTTAGCTTAAATATATCAGAAGAACTCCTAGATACTCCTTTTATTAAATGCTCAGGTGGGAACAATTGCCCTGAGATTTTTCAAGGCAAATTTACTCATTTCGTTGCAAGAAAGGCAATGGACATTGATGGGCTTGGTCAAGAAATACTATTTACATTGATTAATAAAAAATTTATAAAAGATTTTGCTGATATCTATTCCCTAAAAGATCATAGAGCTGAGCTTGAGAAGTTAGAAAGATTTGGAGAGAAATCTGTTGATAACTTGATAAAATCTATAGATAAGTCAGTATCAGTTGAATTATATAAGTTGGTTTTTTCCCTAGGCATTGAGGAGGTTGGTGAAACAACCGCAAGAAATCTGGCTAATGTATTTGGGAGCATGGAAGCTATACAAAAATCTTCTTTTGAAGATTTAATTGCAGTTCCTGATATAGGACCAAGAGTAGCAGCTAAGATTTCAGATTATTTTTGTGATGTTGAAAATATAGCAT